>Ga0335085_10000258_pt1 | contig 165861 bp, 122 predicted proteins | sample Lox_Sample_45_FD_206712 | JGI IMG/M metagenome (GOLD analysis project Ga0335085, IMG submission 206712) | Soil microbial communities from Loxahatchee National Wildlife Refuge, Florida, United States - Lox_Sample_4.5 | ecosystem: Environmental > Terrestrial > Soil > Wetlands | place: USA... | reverse complement strand
GTTCGTCAAGTTCTTGAATCCGACGATTCCCCGAATGTGTTCGGGTCCGGGCTCGCATGGGCGTGCGATGCCGCCTGGTCCAACGGCGGGGGGCTTGGTGGTCTTTTCAGCGGAGGTTTCGCAGCGGATAAAGACGCTTTTGCGACCGCAGGCTTCGATCCTACCGATCCAACCATCTTGCAGGAAACGCATGGTGGCGAAGGTTTTGCAAAGAATCTGGGCGGGAACGAGCTTCCCAATGCGCCGCATTTCACCACGTCGCTATCGGCGGATTACACGATCCCGGTGTCGGAAGATTGGGCGGCCACGCTGCACAGCGATTTCTATTGGCAATCGCAGAGCTTCGCGCGAATTTTCAATGACCGGCCTTACGACAAACTGCGCGGCTATTCCAACGTCAACATGGCGCTGATTTTGACGAGCGCGAATGGCTGGCAGGTGATGGGCTACGTCAAGAACGTGTTCGATACCACGGCCATCACGGGCGATTTCCTGTTCTCGGATGATACGGAGTTGACGACGAACGTCTTCACCACCGATCCGCGCCTGTTCGGCGTGCGCGTCACGAAGAACTGGTGAGCGCGATGGGAAAGAAAACGAAAACCCGCCTGTCATCCCGGCCAAGCTCGCGGAGCGAGCGCGAGCCGGGACCCACGGTGAAAGCGGCTGGGTGGGTCCCGGATCGCCGCTGCGCGTCGTCCGGGATGACAATTTTGATTACGGGGGGAATCACATAATGAGCGAACTGATCCAAAAAAACGACAATCGTGCCACCATCCGCTGGAAGCTGCTGACAGGCGCATCCGCACTGGCGCTGACGGCCACTGTTTCGTCCGCTGATGTGGCTATAGCGGAAGATACCGGCCAGCCTCCGATCTGGATCACGCTGGGCGGCCAGTTCGCGCAGACGAAGAACGATCTGGAAGTTTTCAATCCGGACTTCCTCAAATCATCGCCCTTCGGCGCGGAATCGCATCTTGGCCTCGAAAAGGCTCCGCCGAATATCTGGAACAAAGACGCGACGATCACCTTCCAGCCGGATGGCAGCGATTGGGTTTTCTCGGCCGGTATCCAGTACGGCAAAAACAGCCGGAGGGAAGAGCGCAACCAGATTATATCGCATGTGCCTTACAAATATTTCTACAATGCGTACCAGGATCCGCTTTCGTACGGCAGCGAGAGCCACACCATTCTGGATTTCCAGGTGGGCAAGGATGTAGGGCTCGGCAGGTTCGGCAGCGACGGGCGTTCGGTTGTCAGCGCCGGGGTGCGCTTTGCGCAATTCAATTCGGCAACCGATGTCGATATCAAATCGCAGCCGACAAATCATGACGCGTATCAAGGCAATTATTACCATTTCTATGCCACATTCGCCGCGAAACGGAAATTCTCCGGCATCGGGCCATCGCTTTCCTGGGATGCGTCCGCGGACATCGCTGGCAATCCGTCGGCGGGCCGTATCACATTCGATTGGGGTGTGAACGGTTCGCTTCTGTTTGGACGGCAACGCACGAGTACAAGTCATCGGACAAAGGAAAACAAAATCGTCTATAATACAAGTCATCCTCCAACTCCCCCGTACACCGGCGGTCACGCACGCGTTCCCGTCTATAACCATTTCGCGTCTTCCAGTCGCAGCAGACGCGTGACCGTACCCAATCTCGGTGGATTTGTGGGCGTATCAATCCGCTATTCCGATGCGAAGGTCAGCTTCGGCTATCGCGCCGATTATTTCTTCGGCGTGCTCGATGGCGGCATCGATACGGCGAAGAAGGAGGATCGCGCCTTCTACGGTCCCTTTGCGTCGATCAGCATCGGCATCGGCATCGGCGACTAGGCCGGCGCCACGTCGTGGCGGAGCCGGATACGCCGCATCGCCCACAAAGCCGCGTTATTTCGCATAGCCGCGGAATCAGTGGCCCGCCATTGTGAAGATATGCGGCCAAAGGCCCACCACGCCCAGGAAAATCAGATAGACCGCAATCAAATAGTTCAGCAGCTTCGGCAGCAGCAGGACGAGAATCCCGATGACGAGCGCAACCAGCGGCTGGATCGTGACGATATCGACATTGGTGATCGCATGCATGATCGGGTTCCATTGAACGCATAGTGAAAACGCCTGGCCGCGTTTTGCGTCGCATGCCCTCTGCCCCGATCCTCGGCCCCGACCCTCTGCCCCGATCGCGGCCGGAACGGCTTTCCGCCCAAAACGTTTTCATGGAGGGGCAGGAAAAGGTCATGCCGCGCAACGCCCATCCCGATCTTGGCCATTATCCCGCCGCGAAAGCCCGGCCGGGCGCGATCGTGCTCAACAGGCCATGGCAGCGCGCGGTCTTTGTCGCGGGTCTTGCCGGTTGCATTCTGCTGTTGATCGTGTGTCCGCTTCTTTTCGCGGGCGCACATTGACGGAGCCTGCACGGAGGTTTGAAATGATAACGGCTGGGCGCACGGGTCCATAAGCCGATGGCGCGGCTGAAGGACTATCGCTCGAAGCGCGATTTCGCTCTGACCGCGGAGCCGAAGGGAAAGATCGCGCGCGCGCGGCGAAAACTTCGCCGCTTCGTCGTGCAGCGCCACGATGCCACGCGGCTGCATTACGATCTGAGGCTCGAACTCGACGGCGTCTACAAATCCTGGGCGGTCACGAAGGCGCCTTCGCCCGATCCGGCCGTGAAGCGGCTCGCGGTGGAGGTCGAGGATCATCCGCTCGAATATGGAACGTTCGAGGGCACGATTCCGCAAAGCGAATATGGCGGCGGCGCGGTGCAATTGTGGGATCGCGGGGTCTGGCTGCCGCAAGGCGCGCAGAAGCCGGAAGACGCGCTGGCAGACGGCCATCTCAAGATCGCGCTCGAGGGCGAGCGGCTCAAGGGCGGCTGGGCGCTGGTGCGCATGAAAGACCGGCCCGCAAAGCCCGGCCGCAAAATCCGCCACAACTGGCTTCTCATCAAGGAGCGCGACCGATATGCAAGGCGCGGCAAATCCGACATACTCGCCGCCATCGACACGTCGGTGAAGACGGGGCGCAGCATGCGCGAAATCGCCGAGCACAAAAGACGCAAACGCAAGCTCGCCGCGCTGCGAGCGGCCGGCTCAAAAAAAAAGAGCGTGCGGAAGAAATAGGCGAAAAGGCGCGGCTTGCGCGATTCGTGGCGCCCGAGCTTTGCCGCATCCTCGAAAAGCCGCCCTTGGGTCCGGGCTGGATCCATGAAGTGAAATTCGACGGCTATCGCATCGAAATGCGCGTGGCCGGCGCAGATGCGCAGCTTCTGACGCGGCGCGGGCTCGATTGGGCGGCCCGCTTTCCCGAAATCGCAAATGAGGGATCATCGCTTCCCGATTGCCTGCTCGATGGCGAGATCGTGGCGCTGAACAAGGACGGCGTTTCCGATTTCGCGGCGTTGCAGCGCGCGCTATCGGAAGAAAAAACGGCGGCCCTCGTCTATTTTGTCTTCGATCTTCTTTATGCCGATGGCCGCGATCTGCGCGATGCGCCGCTTTCGCTGCGCAAGGAGAGACTCGAAAGTTTCCTCAAGCGCCATGCGCGGCGCGCGCGCCATATCCGTTACGTCGGCCATTTCGAAACTGGCGGCGAAGCGATCCTCGAAGCGGCCTGCCGCATGAAGCTCGAAGGCGTCGTCTCCAAGCGGCTGGATGCGCCTTATCGCTCGGGCCGCGGCGACGATTGGGTGAAATCGAAGTGCCGCGCGGGGCAGGAGGTGGTGATCGGGGGCTGGTGGGGCACCGCCGCCAAGCTGCGCTCGCTTCTGGTCGGCGCCCATCGGGAAGGAAGGCTCGTCTATCTCGGCCGCGTGGGCACGGGCTTCAATGCGCGATCGGCGAAAGCCCTGCTCGCGAAACTCAAGCCGCTCGAACGCGCGTCTACGCCGTTTCACGATGCCCCGCCGCGCACGCGGGATGTGCACTGGGTGGAGCCCAAGCTCGTGTCCGAAGTGGAGTTCGGAACGTTCACGTCGGCGGGGCTGCTCCGGCAGGCGAGCTTCAAGGGCCCGCGCGAGGACAAGCCGGCGCGCGCGGTCGTGGTGGAAGCCCAGCCCGCCGCGCAACGGAAGGAAGCCGGAACGATGCGCAGAAAAAAAGACGATCCGCTCGAAATCGCGGGGCTGGTCATCAGCCATGCGGAGAAGGAATTGTGGCCTGCGGCGAAGCCCGATCCCGCCTTCACCAAGGGCGATCTCGCGCGCCACTACGAAGCCTTCGCCAAGCGCATCCTGCCGCATGTGGCGGGCCGGCCGATCTCCATGCTGCGCGCGCCCGATGGAATCGAAGGACAGAAATTCTTCCAGCGTCATGCCAACAAACAGGGAATCGCGGGCCGCGATATCAAGGTGAAAGGCGAAGGCAAGCCCTATCTCGCCATCGACGATCTCGAAGGGCTGATAAGCCTGGCGCAGGCCGCCGTGTTGGAAATCCATCCCTGGGGCGCGAAGAAGGACGATCCGGACGTGCCCGAGCGCGTCATCATCGATCTCGATCCGGCGCCGGATGTGAAGTTCGATGCCGTGATCGGCGCCGCGAAACAGTTGCGCGAACGCTTCAAGGCCTGCGGGCTCGAACCGTTCGTGAAAACCACGGGCGGCAAGGGCATGCATGTCGTCGCCGCGGTTGCGGCCGCGCGCGGCAAGAGCCTCGATTGGTCTGAGGTGAAGGATTTCGCCCGCAGGCTTTGCGTGGCGCTCGCGCGCGACAATCCCGACACGATGACGACGACGATGGCCAAGAAATCGCGCGCCGGCAAAATCTTCCTCGATTATCTGCGCAACGGCAGGACGGCGACCGCGATTGCGCCCTGGTGTCCGCGCGCGCGGCCCCATGCGCCCGTCGCCACGCCGCTCGAATGGACGCAATTGCGCAAGGGCCTCGACCCGTTGTCCTTCACCTTGCGCACGGCGCCTGCGCTTCTGTCGCGCGCCGATCCCTGGGCCGATTTGCAGCGCTCGGCCGGCTCGCTTCAAACCGCGCGCAACAAACTGGAAAAAATGCCCTAGCGCGCCTCACGGAACGGAGGTCACAAATCCATGATCCGCAAATTGAAATCCGGCCAATACAGGCTCTATTCGCGCAAGAAAAATCCCAAGACCGGACGTCGCCGCAATCTCGGGACGTTTTCCTCGCGGGCGGCCGCCGAAAAACACGAGCGGGCCGTTCAATATTTCAAGCGCCATTGAGCGCAGCCGTTTTTCAGGACGAATGCGGCGACGCCGCGCAGGCGCGCTCGGCGGAAGGCCTGGCCATCTTGAGCAACGGCGCGGCGAGAGCCGCACGCAACATCTGGGGATCGACCGGCTTCTGCAGCACCGGCACATGGGCGAAGCGGCGGTCGATGCTGTCGGCGCTGTAGCCGGTGACGAAGACGAAGGGAATGCGGCGTCGCGCGAGCAAATCCGCGAGCGGATAGACCTTCTGGCCGCCGACATTGACATCGAGCACCGCGGCCGAAAGCTCGTTGGCGCTTGCGGCCCGCATGGCATCGGAGAATTTGTTGTGCGGTCCGTCCACCGCATGGCCGAAGCCCGCGATGAGATCGGCGAGCATGATGGACACGGTCGGTTCATCCTCCACGAGCAGGACCGGCTTGGCGCGGCCCGCGCCCCGCGCTTCGTCCCGCGCGGGTGTTTCCCGCGTGGGCAAAGGCCCCGCATCGTCGCGCAGCGGAATGGACAGAAGGCATTTCAAGCCGTCCGGCTCCCAGAAGAATTCGACGGCGCCTTTGAGCTGCTGTTCGATGCCGGCCTTGAATATGCGCGTGCCATAGCCGCTGCGCTTGGGCGGCGTGACGGGCGGCCCGCCCGTTTCGGTCCATGAGAAATCGATGCGATCGGGCGTGAGCCGCCAGGTCAGCGCGACGCTGCCGCCATCCTCGCTGAGCGCGCCGTGCTTGGCGGCATTGGTGACGAGTTCGTGCAGCGCAAGCGCGGTCGTTTGCGCCATGGCGGGCGCCAGCAGCACATCGGGCCCCTCGATGATGACGCGCTCCGTCTCGCCGTTCTGATAGGGCGCGAATTCCTCGCTGACGAGGCGGCGCAGATCCGCGCCTTCCCAGCGCGCGCTCGCAAGCAACCGGTGTGCCGTCGAGAGCGCGTTGATCCGGCCGTCGACGGCGGAGATATATTCGCGGATCGAATCGGCGCGGGTGATGCGCAGCACCGATTGGACCACGCTGATGACGTTGCGCGCGCGATGATCGACCTCTTCGGCCAGAAGCGCCTGGCGCTCTTCGGAGCGCTTGCGCTCGGTGATGTCGACCGTGACGCCGCTCACATGCAGAAGCTCTTCGCGCTCGCTGAAGCTCGCGGCGGCTGCGCCCACGCACCAGCGCACCTCGCCGTCGGGGCGCAGAATGCGGAATTCGGCGCGCAGCGTGGATGAATCCGCCCTGACCGTCTTCAGCGCATCGAGCACGCGGCCGAGATCGTCGGGATGGATCAGCCTGCCCAGCGCCTCGCGCGAAGCTTTCGCGCGGCCCGCCTCGATGCCGAAGATCTGCGCGTGGCCTTCGTCCCGGGCGAGGATGCGGGTTTGCGCATCCCACTCCCACGAGCCCATGTTTCCGGCGGCAAGCGCGAGCCGGCGCAGCTGTTCGCTCTGGCGCAGCTCGGCGGTGCGCTCGGCGACGCGGATCTCCAGCCTGCCGTTGAGGCGTTCCAGTTCGCGGGTCTTGCGGTAGAGATCGAGGAAGACGGAAACCTTGGCGCGCAGCACCTCCGGTATCACGGGCACGGACACGTAATCGACGCCGCCCATCTCGTAGCCGCGCAAACGGTCGATGTCGTTCAACAGGATCGCGGAGATGAAGATAATGGCCGTGTCGCGGTAGCGCGGATGCTCGCGGATCATCGCGGCGAGCTCGAAGCCGTCGGTGTCGGGCATATAAACGTCGACAAGGACGATGGCGATCTCGTGCCGGAGCAGGATTTCGAGCGCGTCGCGCGCGTTTCCGGCGGCGAGAAGATTCTGGCCCAGCTCGGCTAGGATCGCCTTGTAGGTGAGAAGCTTCGCCGGCTGATCGTCGACCAGCAAGATGTTGACCGGTTCCTCCATCGTCGCGCGCCTTTCTCAGCGATGGAGCCAGCTTCTGAGCGTCGACAGAAGCTGCTCGGTGTTCACGGGCTTTGCGAGATAGTCGGACGCGCCGGCTTCGAGACATTTCTCGCGATCGCCCTTCATTGCCTTGGCCGTCAGCGCGATGATGGGCAGCCGCCGCCACACGGGATTGGCGCGGATGGCGCCGATCGCCTGATAGCCGTCCATGCCGGGCATCATGATGTCCATCAGCACGATGGAAAGGCCGGGCGTCGATTCCACGAGCTGGATGGCTTCGTTGCCCGTCGTCGCGGTCAAGACCTTCATGCCGCGGCGCTCCAGCACGCTCGAAAGCGCGAAGACATTGCGCGCATCGTCGTCGACCAGCAGCACCGTGCGTTTGGCGAGGATTTCGTCGGAATCGTGCAAGCGGTCGAGCATGCGCTGTTTTTCCTCCGGAAGCCGCGCCAGCACGCGGTGGAGGAACACCGCCGTCTCGTCGAGCAGCCGCTCGGGCGATTCCACGCCCTTGGCGACGATGCTGCGCGCGACCGAATGGAGCTGCGTGTCCTCTTCCGCCGAAAGCTCGCGGCCGGTGAAGACGACGACCGGGATGTCGGACAGATCGGGATCTGCCGCGATCTGTTTCAAAAGATCGAAACCCGACATGTCGGGCAGCCTGAGATCGAGGATGATGCAATCGAAGGGTTCGGCGCGAAGTTTCTCGAGGCATTCCCGTCCGGTCTCGGCGCCCGCGATCTCCAGATCGTCGTGGCCGAGAAGCTCGCGGATGCTCATCTGCTCGGCCGGGTTGTCTTCCACGACAAGCAGGCGCTTCGTCGTGCGCGCGGTGTAGCTGCGGATGCGCGCGAAGGCGTTTTCGAGCGCATGCGCGTCGCCGTTCTTGGAGAGGAACGAGAAGGCGCCGCGCGCAAGACCGTGCTGGCGGTCGTCGTCGGAGGTGACGATCTGCACCGGAATGTGGCGCGTCGCCGGATTCTGCTTCAGATGGCTCAGGATGTTCCAGCCCACCGTGTCGGGCAGGAAGATGTCGAGTGAGATCGCGCTCACTTCGAATTGCTTGACGAGATCGAGGGCTTCGCCGCCGCGCGCCGTCGCCAGCACCTTGAAGCCCTGCGCGCGCGCCACGTCGACGAGCAACCGCGCATAATGCGGCTCGTCCTCGACCACGAGGAGAACCGGATCGCCCTGATGGATGAAATCGCGATCGTCGGCGACGCGCTCGATGACGCGCTCGACCGCGCGCTCGACCTTCAGAAGCTCGGTGTATTGGGTGCCGCCCGACGTGCCGGGCCGCGGAAGGGAGGTGGGGCCGCTGTAAGCGACCGGCAGATAAAGCGTGAACGTGCTCCCGGCGCCCGGCGTGCTGCGCAGTGTGAGTTCGCCGCCCAGAAGACTCGCGAGTTCGCGGCAGATGGCGAGGCCCAGGCCGGTGCCGCCATATTTGCGGCTGGTGGACGCGTCGGCCTGCTGGAACGCCTCGAAGATGATCTTCTGTTTTTCGAGCGGAATTCCGATGCCCGTATCGGCGACTTCGAAGGCGACGACCAGCGGCGCCTGGTTGAGGATCTCGTGCTGGGCGCCCCATCCCGCGGTTGCGGCGCGGATGCTCAGATGCACGCTGCCGCGCTCGGTGAATTTGAAGGCGTTCGACATGAGGTTCTTCAGAACCTGCTGCAGGCGCTTGGAATCGGTGACGATGTTGCGGTCGAGCGATTGATCGATGCGCACGTCGAAGGCGAGATGGCGGCGCTCGGCCTCGTGCTGGAACTGGCGCGAGACGGCGTCGGCGAGGCTTGCGAGCTGCACCTCTTCGGCATCCACCGTGACCGTGCCCGATTCGATCTTCGAAAGATCGAGGATGTCGGTGATGAGATGGAGCAGATCGGTGCCCGCGCCGTGGATGGTGCGCGCGAAATCGATCTGTTTGTCCACGAGATTGCCGTCGGCGTTTTCGGCGAGCTGCTGGCTGAGGATGAGGATGCTGTTGAGCGGCGTGCGCAGCTCGTGGCTCATATTGGCGAGGAATTCGGATTTGTATTTCGAGGTGAGCGCGAGCTCGCCCGCCTTGTCCTCCAGCGCCCGGCGCGCCTGCTCGATCTCGACATTGCTTTCGGCGAGCTGCTGCGCCTTCTGCTCGAGCTGATCGTTGGTCTGCTGCAGCTCGGTCTGCTGGGCCTGCAATTCGGCGGCGAGCTGCTGGGACTGCTTGAGCAGGCCCTCGGTCTGCATTGTTGCCTCGATCGCATTGAGCACCGTGCCGAAGCTGTCGGTGAGCTGTTCGAGGAAGGCCACTTGCAGCGCGTTGAAGGTGCCGAGCGAGGCGAGCTCGACCACGGCCTTGATCTGGTTCTCGAACAGCACCGGCAGCACGATCACATTGCGCGGCAGCGTCTTGAACGAGGCCGAACCGATGGGCGCGACATCCGGGCCCGGCTCGGTCACCAGCATGCGGCGCTTGTCGGAGGCGCATTGGCCGATCAGGCGCTGGCCGAATTCCAGCCGGTCGGGAAGGCCATGGGCGCCGTCATCGGCATAGGCCGAAACGAGCCTGAGGCATGCGCCCTCGGAAGCATCGACGCGGTAGATGACGCCGAGCTGCGCGGTGACGAGCGGGCAAAGCTCGCTGAGCAGCAGCCGGCCCACCGTCGCGAAGTCGCGCTGGCCCTGCAACATGGTGGTGAATTTGGCGAGATTGGTCTTGAGCCAATCCTGCTCCATGTTGCGCTCCGTCGTCAGGCGGAGGTTGCCGATCATGGTGTTGATATTGTCCTTGAGCTCGGCCACTTCGCCGCGCGCATCGACCTTGATCGAGCGCGTGAGATCGCCCTTGGTGACGGCGGTGGCGACTTCGGCGATCGCGCGCACCTGCGTCGTCAGATTGGCGGCGAGCAGATTGACGTTGCCGGTGAGCGCCTTCCAAGTGCCCGACGCGCCGGGCACGTTGGCCTGACCGCCGAGGCGGCCTTCGACGCCGACTTCGCGGGCAACCGTCGTCACCTGATCGGCGAAGGTCGCCAGTGTTTCCATCATATTGTTGATGGTTTCGGCGAGCGCGGCCACTTCGCCCTTCGATTGCACGGTGAGTTTCTGTTTCAGATCGCCATTGGCGACCGCCGTCACCACTTTCACGATGCCGCGCACCTGCTCGGTGAGGTTCGCCGCCATCACGTTCACGGTGTCGGTGAGGTCCTTCCAGGTGCCCGCGGCACCGGGCACGCGCGCCTGGCCGCCGAGCTTGCCGTCGGTGCCCACTTCGCGCGCCACGCGCGTGACTTCCGAGGCGAAGGCGTTCAACTGGTCCACCATCGTGTTGATGGTGTCTTTGAGTTCGAGGATTTCGCCTTTCACATCCACCGTGATCTTGCGCGAAAGATCGCCGCGCGCCACCGCGGTCGTCACCTCGGCGATGTTGCGCACCTGCGTGGTCAGGTTGGCGCCGAGCAGGTTCACGTTGTCGGTGAGGTCTTTCCAGGTGCCCGCCACGCCCGGCACATGGGCCTGGCCGCCGAGCTTTCCTTCGGTGCCCACTTCGCGCGCCACGCGCGTCACTTCGGCGGCGAAGGAGCGAAGCTGCTCGACCATGGTGTTGAGCGTGTCCTTCAGCAGCAGCAATTCGCCGCGCACGTCCACCGTGATCTTCTTGGAAAGATCGCCGTTTGCGATGGCGGTCGCCACTTCGGCGATGTTGCGCACCTGCGCGGTCAGATTACCCGCCATCGAGTTGACGTTGTCGGTGAGATCCTTCCAGGTTCCCGCGACGCCCGGCACTTGCGCCTGTCCGCCGAGCTTTCCTTCGGTGCCCACCTCGCGCGCGACGCGCGTCACTTCCCAGGCAAAGGCATTGAGCTGGTCCACCATCGTGTTGATGGTGTCTTTCAGTTCGAGAATTTCGCCGCGCACGTCCACTGTGATCTTGCGCGAGAGATCGCCGCGGGCGACCGCCGTCGTCACCTCGGCGATCGAACGCACCTGGTCGGTGAGGTTCGAAGCCATGGAGTTGACGTTGTCGGTCAGATCCTTCCACGTTCCCGCCACGCCCGGCACGATGGCCTGGCCGCCGAGCTTTCCTTCGGTGCCCACTTCGCGCGCCACGCGCGTCACTTCGGAGGCAAACGCGCGCAGCTGATCGACCATCGTGTTGATCGCTTCCTTGAGCTGCAGGATTTCGCCGCGCACATCGACCGTGATCTTCTTGGAGAGATCGCCATTGGCGACCGCGATGGTGACGTCGGAGATGTTGCGCACCTGGGCGGTGAGGTTCGAGGCCATGGAGTTGACGTTGTCGGTGAGGTCCTTCCAGACGCCCGTCACCTCGCGCACATCGGCCTGTCCGCCGAGCTTTCCTTCGGTGCCCACTTCGCGGGCCACGCGCGTCACTTCGGAGGTGAAGACGCTGAGCTGCTTGATCATGCGGTTGACGATGTTGGCCGAGCGCAGGAACTCGCCCTTGAGCGGGCGGCCGTCGGCTTCGAGGCGCACGGTTTGCAGGAGATCGCCTTGTGCGACGGCCGCGATGACGCGGGTGACTTCCGCGGTGGGCCACAGAAGATCTTCCATCAGCGTGTTGACGGATGTCTCCATCTCGCCCCAGGCCCCGCTCGCCAGCGCGAACTTCACGCGATGGCGCGTCTTGCCCTCGCGGCCGACGACCTGGCCGGCGCGTTCGAGCTGCTGGGCCATGCGTTCGTTGGCGGTGACGATGTCGTTGAAGGTATCGGCGATCTTGCCCATGAGCCCGATGCGCTCGCCCGAAAGCCGGATGGAGAAATCGCCGGCGCGCACGCTTTGCAGCGCCAAGAGAAGTTCGCGCAGGCCCCGGTCGGCGCTCGGATCGCGAAGGTCGGGCTCGGACGCGATGGCGCCTCCGCCATTGGCCGTTCTCGAGAACTTGGCGGACGTTGTCGCACGTTCCATCTGACCCTCCGACGATGTGCGCGCCTGGTGCGCATCGATCCGGCGCGTTCGACGCCTCGCGAGCGGTCGCGGCACGCGCGGCTCTTCGGAACAGAAGCCCCCGAGGCGCAGTGCGACACCGCTGCAAGCCACACTGCGAGCCGCGCGGATAACGTTTGGGCGCCCGATTGGTTCCGCGAAAATGCGATTTGATGGAAGGAGCCGGAGCGGCGAAATTATCGCCATGGAATCAAATGATTGCTCATCGGGACGCGGAGCCGGCCGGCCCCCGCGCCGCCAGGCTCGGGCAAGCACCCGCCGCTTGTTTTCACTGCCAACGCTGCGCCATTCTTTCGCCGCGTGAAGGCAGAAGCGGCGGGGAGGGCGATCTTGGGCAATATGCATCCGCCCGTGCCGCAATTTGCGCTGGCCGTGGGCGTGGTGGGCCACAGGCCCAACCGTCTGCCGGTGCATGCGCGCAACGCGGTCGCGCACGCGATCCATCAGGCCATTGCCGCCATCCGGGAAGCCGCCGGCGAAACGCGCAAGCGCTACGGCGATTCGTTCGCGCCGGGCGAGGGCGGGTTTGCGCTCGTCTGCGCGCTCGCCGAGGGCGCCGATACGATGGCGGCCGAGGCGGCGCACGCCCAGCACATTCCCTTCGACGTGGTGCTGCCCTTCGAGCGCGACGAATATCTGAAGGATTTTTCGGAAAATGCGCGCGATGCCTATCGTACCAATTTGCAACATGCGCGCACGATCCTCGAACTTTTCGGAACGCGCGCCGACGAAGGCAAATCCTACGAGGCGGCGGGGCTCGCCATTCTCGACGGCGCCGATCTCGTCATCGTGGTGTGGGATGGCGGGCCATCGGCGGGGCGGGGCGGCACCTCCGAACTGATCGCCGAGGCCGGCCGCCGCGGCATGCCCATCGTCCATGTGGATGCGAACGGCGAAGCGCCCACGCGCATTCTCTGGGCGGGATTGGAGACCGGCCATTCCACGGCGATGCACATCATGGATCATCCGTCCGCGCCGCTCGAACACGCCGTCCTGCCGGTCGTCGATTCGCTCGTTCGCCCTCCCGACGACGAGGACGAACGCGCGGGCCTCGCGCAATTCTTCTCCGAAAGCGAGCCGCGCTGGATCTCGCGGCAATCCTTTCCGTTTCTGATGGCGCTCTTCGGCGTGCGCTGGCCGGCGCGCGGCGATTTCATCCCGGCCTCGCCTGCCGCGCTCGCCGATGGCGTCACGAAAGCCAATCGCGATGCGCCGCCGGTTCTCGCCGATGCCTTCGGCTGGGCGGATGCCGTCAGCGTCTATTTCTCGCAGACCTTTCGCGGCACGGTCGTCGGCAATTTCACGGCGATGGCGCTGGCGGTGATCGCGGCCGCGTCGTCGCTGCTCGCCGATCGTCTGTCGATCCCGGTCTGGGCGTTTGCGCTCGCCGAACTCGCGCTCATCGTCTGGGTGTTCGTCAACACGCGTGCGGGCCTCAAGCATCACTGGCACGAACGCTGGGTCGAGCCGCGCGAAGTGGCGGAGCGTCTGCGCATCGCGCTTCCCATGACGACGGTCGGAACGCGCCCGCTGGGGCCTTACGGCGCGGCGCAGACCTGGACGGGCTGGTATGTGCGCGCGCTCGTCAGAGCGACGGGATTAGCAGGCGGCAGGATGGACGGCGAAAGGCTCGCCGCGGCCAAGCGCGCGACCGCGGCGCTCCTCGCCAATCAGCTGCAATATCACAGGACGTCCGCGCGCCGCTTCGAAAGCCTCAACAGCCGCATGAAGATCGCGGGAGAGACGGCGTTGGGGCTGACCATTCTCGCCATCATCGCGCATTTCCTGTCGGGCGGTTCGCAGACAACGGCCGAAGCCGCATCGCATTTTCCCGCGCACAATCTCTTCACCGCCATCACCACGGGCTTGCCGGCGCTGGGTGCGGCGATCTTCGGCATCCGCATCATCGGCGATTTCGAGGGAACGGCGAGCCGCGCGGGCCGCATGAGCGGGCAGATCGCGCGGCTTCAGGCGGGGCTCGAAAACGTGCCCGCGAACTTCCACGCGCTGCGCACCTTCCTGCACGATGCGGAAGCGGTGATGCTGGGCGAAGTGGCGAGCTGGCGGCTTTCCGCCGAGAGCCGCGGGCTTTCGGTGCCGGGCTAGCGGCGCTTAAGGATTCGCGCCGGCCTTGCGGATTTCGAATCCCGCCGCCTGCACGATCTCGGGAATGCGCGCGGCCATTTCGCGATTGAGCGCGCGCGCCTCTTCCGGCAGCTTTTCCCATTCGGTGATGAGCGGGGAATGTTTCAGGACCTCGCTGCGCTTTTCGCCGAACGACCAGCCCTGGCTGCGCTGCTCGATGCACCAGCGCCAATGTTCGGCGCGCGCGAGCGTATCGAGTGTTGCCGCGTCGAGGGGCGGCGAATGCGCGGACCCGCGCGCGAGCTTGAATCCGGCCGTGCGCAGGGCGGCCGGAATGTGATCGGCGAAGGCGCGATTGGAGGCCTTGAAGCGCTCGGGCAAGCGCGACCAGGCGACGTTGGCGGGCGAGCTTTCCGTCCTGGAAACCGATTTGAGATAGGCCTCGTGCGCGGCGCGCGCCATGCGGTCGTGCTCCTGATCGAGCAGAATTGCGGGCGCGGTCAATTCGTGCAGATCGCCGAAGGGAACGAGCCGGTCGGGCAGATCGGGATAGGCTTCGAGCCGGCGCAGAAACGCGCCCAGCTTGCGCTGTTCGCCGAGACGCACGAACACCGGCGTCGCCGATTGTTCGAGCCGGTCGAGAACGTCGCGGAAGAGCAGCGCCGTGCGCAGCGTTTCGTCGTCGGTGCCGAGCGAAACCGCGACCGCATCGGCGCGGTTCTCCGCCAGCGTCTTTTCGACTTCCGCCCACACATCCGCGTCGCCCGGCGCGAAGGTCGAGGCGTGGAAATCGAAATCGGCTTCGGCTTCGAGCCCGGGCCAGCGGCTCTTGAAGAGCGCGCGCGATGCGGTCACGTCGCGGCTGAAGACGGTGACCGACAAACGCACGCCCGGCAGCGCGAAATTCGAGCCGATCGCATGGCGCACGATGTCCATGGCGACATCGCCGAAGCCCGCCATCGCCAGTCGCGGCCGGTCGCCGGCGCGCGCAAAGGCGCGCTCGAAGGCGTCCGAACGCGTCAGCGCGCGCGCGGAATTGTCGCGAATGCTGAAGACCTGGAACTCGACGCCTTCACCGCCGAGGACGGCGGTGCGGTGCGCACGCAGATTGTCGATCAGCCAGTTGGAGCGCGTCTCGGCCACGATCTTGAGCGGCGCGCCCGAGCGGCCCTTCGCCATCTCCGCCGCGAGAAGCCCGATCTCCAGATTCTGCGCATCGGAGCCGGTGACCGCGACGATGGCCTCGGCGCGTTTCAGATTGGCGAGTTCGAGGATATTGCGCCGCTGCGGATTGGCGGCGAGCACGGTGGCGCCGATGCGCTCGCAGGCCAGCGCATTGGCGCTTTCGCCGTCGGGCGCGATGGCGATGGTGGTCTTGCCCGCCTCGCGCAGGCTTTCGACGATCTGCCTTGCGTTATCGTCGAGCCCGCAGACGATGATGTGATCGCGGGAGCGCCTGGCCAGCGCCACGCGCATGTCGCGCCGGAGATTGACGAGAAAGAGCTTCGCGCCGCCGAAGATCGCCACCGCCGGCAGGAGATATTGCGCGATGACGAGCTCGATCGGGTCGGTGCCGGGAACGTAATGTCCGGTGCCGCGGATGAGGCCGAAGGCGTCGAGCGCCGCATCGCCGAGCGAGGTGACGCCGCAATGACCGCAGGAGAGAAAGCCCACGACGCCCAGCGCGAAAGCGATGGCGCCCATCGGACCGAGTATGAACCAATCCTTCAGTCGGAAAAGGCCGGAGGTCATTGCACGCGCCAGAGCTCGCCCTTGATCTCGTTCAACTCCCACAATTCGCGGCGGCTGAAATGCAGATGCGGCCGGATCGTCATCAGGATCGTGTGGCCGATTTCGCGCTCGAGCGCATGCAGCCTGCGGAAGCGCACATGATCTTCCTCCGTGATCACGATCAATTCTCCCGTCTCGCGCGCGATCGACATCTTCTCCGCGCGCAGCACGAGCTCGGTGTGGATCTGTATATAGGTGAAGACGTTGGCGACTTCGTCGTGTTCGAGCTTTTCCACGAGGTTGCGGATGATGCGGCCCTCGCTGGTCTCCTCGAATTCTCCGCTTTCGAGTTCTTCCAGCAGATGGCGGTGCGATTCGTAATCGGTCCACAGCCAGGTATGCACGGACTGCTCGTCCTTCGAGAAGATGAGCAGGAACATCGGCGGCAGCATGACGATGAGGATGAGGGTGGCGCCCAGCGGCGAGGAATCGAACCCGTTGAACACGGAATGAAGCGCCACCGGCACGAGCCATACCGCAAGTCCGAAAAGAAACAGAGGCTTGAGTTTGCGCTCGATCGCCGTCTGCACCAGCATCGCGAAAAGCGCGGTCGCGCCGCCATGCATGATCGCGGTGCCGAAGCCGCGGATCACCCAAAGCCCGATGCTCGCGTCGCGGAACACGCTCAACAGGTAGAGATTCTCGACCACCGCGAAGCCCGTGCCCACGGCAAATCCCATGATCGCGGCGTCGATCATGAAGCCGATGCGGTTGCGCGCGAAGAGATAGATGAGCGCGATTGCCTTGAAGCCTTCTTCCACGAAGGGCGCGGCGTAGCGGCTGTATTGCGTAAAATCGATGTTCAGGAGCGAGGCGAGCCCGGCATTGGCGTAATAGCTCGCGACGCAGAGGCCCGCGCCGGCGCTCAGCGTCAACGCCACTTCGCGGAAGCTGACGAGGCGGTAGCTGTCGAAATAGAGCAGCGCGCCGAAGAACACGAGCACCGGCACAAGCGCAATCGAGGCTTCGAGGGCAAGTTGGAGCGTCACTGGATCAGCGCCGGCGTATAGAGGATCTTGAGCGAGGCCATCAGCTCGTCGCGCCGCCCCGGCGCGTCGCCCAGGCCCTTGGCGTAGCCCACCGAAAATGTCAGCGGCAGGCGCAGCGCGACGGTGAAGTTGAAATCCACCTGCACGCCCAGCGTCTCCGCGGTCTGATCGTCACGGGCGCCGGGGTTGACGACCATCACGCCCGCGAACAGCGCGGTGCGCGCCCAGTTCAGATAGAAGGCCGGCGTGCCGATATCCTCGAAGTGCAGCGGCGGCAGATTGAGCTCGGCCAGCGACTTGACGAAGCTGCGCGCGCCGATGGCGTCGATGCGATAGCCGGGGAAGCTGTCATATTCGCGGTAGCGCTTCTCGTCGCGGTCGTCGACGAAATTGTTGCCGAAGGCGCCGAAATAATAATCGCGCAGCGCGCTCGTCTTGTCGCCGGCGCCGAAGCCGGCCGAATTGTAGAGCCAGGCCGAGGAATGTTGCCACGGCAGCGAATAACCGAAATCGAATCCGGCATAGGCCTTGGGGAAGAATTCGTTGGAGCCGTAATCGCCCTCGAGCATGCCGTAGAGATGATAGCCCTCTTCATTGTCCACCGCGCCGAGCGACCTGTCGTAGTAGCTGTAATCGAGCCCGAGCTTGGCGGTGGCGAGCTGGCGCACATTGCCGTGCACGTTCTGCGCGCCGGGCAGCGTATCGATATCGGAGTAAAGATCGAGATCGGCGCTGAAATCGAGCCGGCGCGGCAGATCGTAGATCAGGACTTCCTTATAGCCGGTGAGCAGCGCCTCGCCCTTGCGGCTGCGCTGCGTGGGTCCGAAGAGATCGTAGAAATCCGCGCCGTTCTGCTTGTAGACGACATGCCAGTAGAGCGTGTGGAAGCCGATTTCGGCGTGATATTCCTGTTTGGCGCCGAGGCCGGTCCAGGGCGAATAGGAAAAATTCGCCCATAGCTGGTCGTATTGCAGCGGATCCTCGAACACGACATACCAGCCGAGCGCGGCATGGGCCTTGTATCCCATCACGATCGGATAGGCCGAATCGAGGCGCAATTCGTCGAGCGGAATATATTCGCCGCGGTGCGTGATCATCGAATCGAGCGGAATCTTGGCGGGCGAGCCCACCGCCCAGGTCTTCACCACCGGGAATTTGTCGGCGACTTCGGTGCCCAGGAAATGGATGGTGCCCAGATCGTCGGTCACCTTGGGCTGGATGCGCGCGGGCACGAAGCCCTTGCCGGTGAACTCATAGACGATGAGCGAGCCGTCCTGCATCGGAATGGGCCGGAAGAATCCCGTCACCGCGTTGCTCACCGCTTCCACGTCGCCGCTCGCCAGGTCGAGGCGGTAGACATTCGAGACGCCGGTGTAATAGGCGGTCGCGTAGAGATATTTGCCGTCCTGCGAAAATGTGCCGTCCTCCGGAATCGAGGTGCCGAGAACGATCTTCTGGACCTCGTCCGCATTGCCCGCCAGCAGATCGGCGATGCGATAGACCGCGATGCGCTGGTCGCCGTTGATCTCGCCCACCGAGGCCGAAAGCAGCGTGCCGTCGGGCGAAATGTCGAGATCGAACAGCGAATGGCCGTAAGGATAGGTCATCACCTGGTGCCAGAGCGTGGTGCCCAATTCGAGCCGCACCAGCGTGTCGACGCCGTTCAGATGCCGGATTCCCCAGATCGAATGATCGGTGGGATTGACGACGATATCGCCCACGCGGCCGTCCTCGATCAGCATCTGCGTATCGCCGCTCGCAAGATCGATCTCCATCAGGTCGCGAAAGGCGTTGTTGTCGGTGGTGTAATAGATTTTGCGCAGCGCGGGATCGAAGGCGAGCGAGGTCACGCGATAAAGCGCCGGCCCCTTGATGGTGACGAGCTTTTTGATCGAGCCGTCCTTGAGCGACATCATGCCGACGTAAGGGAGCACGCCCGCCGGGCGGAAGGCGACGATCAGGCTGCCGCTTTTGGCGTCGTAGAAGGAGCGCGAGGCCGAGCCGAGCCCGGTCTTGGTCAGATAGGTGACCGGCGTCGTCGGATATTTGCGCACCAGCGCCAGATTGGCTTCCTGGTAGCGGTGCTCGAACGCGACCCAGTCGGCCCAGGCCTCATCGAGCGATTTGCCGAAGACCTGCTTGAACTGGGCTTCGTAATAGGCGTGGCTGTCTTCGCCGCGCTTGTACCAGTCGATCACCTTCTGGGGCGAATAGGTGTAGGCGAGATAACTCATAAAGCGCGTGCCGTAGAGATAATCTTCCGCGCCCACCTGGAAATCGACCATCTTGCCTTCGGATTCCAGGCCGAGCGGATCGTAGAAATGGGCGTGATCGCGCACCATGGCGCGGAACACCATTTCGTCATAGGCGCCTTGCGCACGGCCCAGCCCGCCGCCCATCCAGGTTTCCTGGAACACGGCGATGCCTTCGAGATACCAGCGCGGGCCGAGTTCGCGCGGCGCCGCCAGATAATTGTAGAGGATCGATTCGGGATGCTCGGTGATGGGCGCGGGCTTGCCGTGGAAAAAATCCTGCCAGCCCTCGTCCTCTTCGTTCCACACATTGGTGGTGGCGATATGGACGAGTTCGTGATTCATCACCGTGAAGAATCGTTCGCCCGGGCTGAAGGTCTCGAAATTGACGGGGAAGGGCGCGATGTCGACGGTGATGGTGTTGTGCGGCGATTCGTTCACGATCGCCTGGCCGTAGTCGGAAAGATCGCGCAAGACCATCGATGGCCGGTCCACCATCTTCCAGCCGAAGATCTTTTCCTGAAACGCGAAGGAATTCTCGTAAGCCCGCGCCACATAGGGCACGAGATAGGTCTGGAGCGGATCGTAATAGAGAAGCTGCACGTCGTTGGTGTCGAGCTCGCTCAAGCCCACCGATTGCGCGCGCGCCTCTCCCGCCGCTGCAAACGCAATGACGGCGAAAAGGCAAAAGATTGCCTTGCGCATGCTCTGCCCCGTGCCCCTGGGCACTGATTTCTCACCCGCCCCTAGCTTGCCAGCCCCGGCGGAAAAAAACAGCCACCGCGCGGACACGCGGTGGCTGAATAATGGGGGCTGGAACCTGTCTTAATGTTCCGAAGAGGCCTGATGGGACGCCTGCGAGGCGGCCTGCGAAGCAGCCTGGGTGGCAGCCTGCGCGGCCTGGCTGGACGCCTGCGAAGCAGCCTGGGCGGCAGCCTGAGAGGCGGCCTGCGCGGCCTGTGCCTGCTGGGCGGCAGCCAACGCCGCGGCCTGATTGGCCGCCGCAAGCGCTGCCTGATGCGACGCAAGACTGGCGGCCTGCGAAGCGGCAAGGAACGCTGCCTGTGCGGCCTGCGCGGCTTGCGCCTGCTGCGCGGAAGCCTGGTGCGCCGCAAGACCCGCAGCCTGTGAAGCCGCCTGAGCCGCTTGCGCCGCAGCCAGAGACGCAGCCTGCGCGGCCTGTGCCTTCTGGTTCGCCGCCAGAACCGCAGCCTGAGCCGACGCCTGCGAACTCGCCGCGAGTGCTGCCTGGTGCGCTTCGAGCGCCGCCGCCTGATGCGCAGCTTCCGCCGCCTGATGCGCCGCTTCCGAAGAAGCCTGATGCGCGGCGAGCGCAGCCTGATGCGCCGCTTCGGCTGCGGCCTGATGCGAGGCCTGCGCGGCCTGTGCAGCAAGTGCGGCCTGATGCGAAGCCTGATCGGCGGCTTGCGAAGCAGCCAGATATCCGGCCTGCGCCTGACCGGCTAACGCGGCCTGATGCGAAGCCTGATCGGCGGCCTGATGGAACGCGAGCATCGCGGAAGAGGCTTGGTGCGACGCTTGCGCGGCCTGATCGGCGGCCTGATGCGACGCTTGCGCCGCCAGATGCGAAGCCTGATCGGCGGCCTGGTGCGAAGCCTGATCCGCCGCCAGATGCGCCTGCTGCATCGAAGCTTCGAACGCGCTTTGCGCGCGCCCGGCGAGTGCGGCCTGATGCGAAGCCAGATGCGCTGCCTGATCGGCGGCCTGCGAAGCGGCTTCGGCCGAAGCGGCCTGATGCGATTCCTGCGATGCGGCGAGACCGGTCTGCGACTGGTTTGCCGCCGCCTGGAATGAATCGGTCTGCATGGCGTCGACGACCGTCTTGTCGCCGAGTTTCACATCCGATGTGGAAACCTGATCGGAGCGATAGCGTTCGACAGGAACGATCGTGCCGGTCGAATGTCCGCCCATGGGCGGCCATCCCGTCGTGACGGTGACCACGCCTCCCGCGACGAGCGCGAGGATGGACGCACCGATCCAAAGATTACGTTTGCTGAGCGAAGTCTTGCGCATGGGTCTCCCCTGGCTTTGCGATTGCGGTAAACATGGGACCTGGCCGCCCAGGGGTCAATGCAACCGGTCACAGGGGATGCAAATGGGCTAAAAGCGCGGCCGAATTGCCCCTTTGGCCCGTTCGAGGCGGAATATACAGTCAAAACACGTAGTTAACGGGTAAACCCGGGAGGCGCGGGCGGCTGCTGAGCCCTCCCGGGGCCAAATTCCCACCGATTTTGGCTTCCACGGCCCTTGCCCGATGTTACTCTCGGCCAGGGAAGCGGGGCACCGCATAAGGGGTTTTGAGCTGATGGAAGCGGCCGCTTCCAGCCTTCGCACAGACAGTGAATCGCGCGCGGCGGAAGTCGGCCGCATGCTCGGGCGCAACGCGGTCTTCGGCGCGTTGTCGCAGGCGAGCCGGCAGACGCTTGCCGGAATCGGCACGTCGCTCGCGCTCAAGAAGGACGATTATCTTTTCCGCCGCGGCGATGCGTCGGATGCGGCGTTCGCGATCGTCAACGGCGAGATCGAAGTGAAGGTGCAGGGGCTCGACGGGCGCGATGTGTGGATCGCGCGGCTGGGCGCGGGCACGGTGATCGGCGAGATGGGCGTGCTGGACGGCGCGCCGCGTTCGGCCGATGCGCGCGCCACGCGCAGGACCGAGTTGTTGAAGATCAAACGCGCCGATGTGACCGAAGTGCTGACGAAGGAGCCGGGCGCCGCGCTTGCGCTTCTCAGCCTGATGGTGCGGCGCCTGCGCGACACCGATGCGCTGCTCGAGCGCACCGCACCGATGAATCTGAGCAAGCGCCTGGCGCGCTTCCTGCTCGAGGAAGCCGTCAACGACCGGCTGATCTACAGCCAGTCCGACATCGCCCATCTGATCGGCGCAACCCGCGAGGCGGTGAACCGCAAGCTCTCGAGCTGGCGCAAATCGAACTGGGTCGAGCTGCTCCCGAGCGGGCTCTATATCCGCGACCGCGCGGCCCTGCTCCAGCTCTGCAAACGCGTGGAGCACATCTGAGGGCGCTGAAGCTGTTTCGGTCATTTAATCGGTTCGTCATGGCCGGCCCCCGCCGCCTTCGCCAAGGTTACGGCGGCCGGCCATGACAAAAGAGGGACGTGACCCGATCGCATGAAAAAAGGCCCTAGCCGCGGCGGCCCGCCTCGTAGAGGAACCACACGCGCCGCTCGGCCTCGTCGATCCATACTTCCAGAAGGCTCGCGGTCGCGACGTCGCCATATTCGTCGCAGAGGTCATGCACCTCGCGCATCTCGGAGATGAGCTGCTGATTGTCCTGGCGCAATTCGGCCAGCATGTCCTGCGGCGAGACGTAATCGGCGTTGTTGTCCGAGAGCCGCTGCAGCCGCGCGATGTGCCCGATGGAGCGCAAGGTCGTCCCGCCCACTTTGCGCGCGCGCTCGGCGATTGCGTCGGTGACGTTGTAGATCTGGGTCGCCTGCTCGTCGAGCAGCAAATGATAATCGCGGAAATGCGGGCCCGACATGTGCCAGTGGAAATTCTTCGTTTTCAGGTAAAGCACGAAGACGTCGGCGAGCAGCGCGGTGAGGGCTGCGGGGATGTCGCGCATCGCATTCGAGCCGAGCCCCGAGGGCGGGTCCACTTTCACGGGATTCTTGGGCTTGGTCTTGTTGGCCATTCGGTTTCTCCTGTAATCGGTTTCGTTGCTGCCAATACGCGACATTATACAAATCGCGGGATCGGGCCCAGTTGCGGCGTCTTGCGGTCCGAAAGGTCGAACATCACCTCGTCGGCATAGCACCATCCCCAGCCTTCCGGCGGATCATATCCTTCGATAATGGGATGGCCGGTGCCATGGAAATGTTTGGTCGCGTGCCTGCCGGGCGATGAATCGCAGCAGCCGACATGGCCGCAAGCCCGGCAGAGCCTTAGATGCACCCAGGCCGAGCCGGTCTTGAGGCATTCCTCGCAGCCGCGCGCGCTGGGCGTCACGTCGCGGATCGTATCGAGATGCTTGCAGGTCTCAGACAAGGGCGGCCTCCGGTTTTTGCGTCTCGGCGAAATGGGCATGGAGCGCGGCCACGACCTGGGCGCCTTCGCCGACCGATGCCGCGACCCGCTTGACCGAGCCCGCGCGCACATCGCCGATGGCGAAGACGCCCGGCAGGTTCGTTTCGAGCGCATGTTTGCCGCCCGCGGCCGTCAGGACGAACCCCTTGGCATCGCGGTCTATCCCCGAGCGCGCCAGCCAGCCCGTATTGGGATCGGCGCCGATCAGGAGAAAGAGATGCTCCAGCGCCCGGGCCGTCTCTTCGTTCGTGCGATGGTTCATCCAGCGCACGCCCTTGAGCGCGCCGTTTTCGCCGTCGAGACCGGTGATTTCCGTTTCGACGAGGACCTCGATATTCGGCTGGGCCGCGATGCGCTCGCAAAGATAGCTCGACATGGTGAGGGAAAGGCCTTTGCCGCGCACGATCATCCAGACCTTGCGCGCGATGCCGGAAAGATAGACGGCCGCCTGACCGGCCGAATTGCCCGCGCCCACCAGCGCCACCTCGCGGTCCGCGACCAGCCGCGCTTCCAAGGGCGATGCCCAATAATGCACATGGGCGCCTTCATAGTCGCGCAGGCCCCCAACCTTGAGCCTGCGGTATTCCGCGCCCGATGCGATCACGACCGCGCGTGCGCGCGCCGATTGTCCGCTCGCCAGTTGCAGCACATAGCATCCGTTCTCGTCTTCGAGATGCACGGCCTCCTCGGGCACCGCGATCTCCGCGCCGAATTTCTGCGCCTGGTTGAAGGCGCGCCCCATCAGCGCCATGCCCGATATGCCGGTGGGAAATCCCAGATAATTCTCGATGCGCGCCGATGCGCCGGCCTGTCCGCCGAAGGCGCGGCAATCGATGACGAGAACCGAGAGCCCTTCGGACGCCGCGTAAACGGCCGCCGCAAGTCCCGCCGGGCCGGCGCCGACGATGGCGACGTCGTATGTCTTGGTCGTGTCGATCGGGCGCGAAAGACCGATGCACCGCGCAAGCACGGCCTCGCTGGGGTTGCGCAGCAGATCGCCGTTGACGCACAGCACGATCGGCAGATCCGCCCGCGTCAGACCGAAATGATCGAGCAGGGTGCGCGCGCTTTCGTCGGTGTCGGGATCGAGGCGCTGAAAGGGATGGCCGTTGCGGCGCAGGAATTCCTGCAGCCGCAGCACGTCGCGGTTGGTTTCGCGCCCCACGATGGTCGGTCCGCCCACGCCCTGTTCGAGAAGTGCGACGCGCCTCAGGATCAGCGCGCGCATGATGGTCTCGCCGAGTTCGGCCTCCTGCACCAGAAGGTCGCGCAGACGCTCGGAAGGAACGAGCAGCGCCTCGACATCGGAGAGCGCGATGCCGTCCACGAGCGAAGGACGCCCCGAAAGCTGGGCGAGCTCGCCCAGAAACGAGCCCGGCCCGTGCACCGTGATCTGCGACGCATGCTCGGCATGCGGAATCACGGAGACTTCGCCGGCGAGGATGAGGAACAGCCCGTCGGCCTGCGTGCCCGCGCGCACCACGAAATCGTCTTTGGAATAATGGCGGCGCTCGCCGAAACGGCGCAGGCGCTCGATCTGCGCCGGCGCGAGGATCGGAAAAATCTGCTCGCGTCTGGTGTCGATGATGGAATGGGACGTGTCGGTCATGGGCCGCCCATCCTAGCAGGTCCCGTCCCGAATAATACGTTCGTATCGCGCGGGCTATTCCCCGCGCGGTTCAGGGAGAAACGACCGTCACCGTCGGCACGATGGGCATCTGCGCCTCTTCTTTTTGCAGTCCCCAGATCTGGCCGAGCAGCGCCAGGACCTGAAGGCTGCGGTGGCGCTCGCCGCCCTCGGCGCAATCATGCGGGTTCTCGCAGGTCGAAGGCACATAATAAGTATCGCCGTTGAAACTGACCGTGACCGCGCCTTCCGAGAGCATCGAGCCGCGCTCGGCGATGAAGAGTTTCCATTCGCCTTCGCGGTTTTCGGAACTGTTCCACGACCAGATCGTTCCGCCGCCGGCACTTTCGTCGGCGCGCAGGATCTCGCCGAGGAAATAGATCATGCCGTCGAGCGAGCGCGTGGTGAGATCGAGCTTCGCGCCGGTCCCGTGGCCCGCCGCGCCGCAGCCCGAAGCGGGCGTCGCCGATCTGGTGGCCACGAGCGGGATGGCGCCGCCGCTGTCCTGCGGCTCGCCCGCATCGGGCTTGGGCGCATCGCCCGGCGGATCGGCCGCGGCGACGGGCGCGGTTTCGTTCAGCCTGAGCAGCCGCAAACCCGTGACCGAGGTGCGCTTGCACAGCGTGACCTTGTCGCCTTCGCCCGGCGCCATCACGAGATCGGCCTTTTCCATGTCGGCGAAGGTCGTGACGCTTTTGAGATTGCCGAGCGGCACATCGCGCGCGATCACCTCGTAGGTCGCCGATTTCCCCGTCGTGGGCTCGAGCGAGATCAGCACGCGCAGCATCCATTGGAAGCAGCGCATCTGCTCGGCGTTCTCCGGATAATTCTCCAGCACCATCACATCGCCCGCGCCGCGCACGTAATCGTCGGGATTGGCGAGACAGGCGCCCAATTGCTGCGTCACATATTGGCCGCTCGCCGGCGGCGTCACGCCGCTGGGCAATACGTCGTTGCAATAATCGGTGCGCGGCCGCTCGGCGCATTGCGCGTCGAAGGCGTTTTCCAGCGTCCTGGCCGTATCGGGCGTAACGCTGATCTCGGCGATGGTGACGGTGAGCAGCACCTCGGCCGGCCAGCCCTGATGCAGATAATAGCCGAGCACATCGACGGGAACCGGCGTCAGCACCCCGCGCATGAATTTCTGATCGTCGAGATTCTGCAGCGAAAGCTGGTTCTGGAAACTCGATCCGACGCTCACATTCGGGAAATAGCCCTTGTCGGCGGCGCCGGGCCCGAGCGGGATCTGCATCGAGACGGTGGGCGAGAACGTCGTGTTCGCCGTGTCGGAGGCGACGCGCGTGTAATAGGTGGGCATGCGGTCGCGCGCGCGCAGCGCATTGAGCAGGATTTCCTGGTTGGTCGCGTCGGCGATCGATTTGTTGAACGAGAGCGCCCGGTCCACCAGCGACGGCGAATAGGCGCAGGCCCCCGCGCCCAGGCAGACAAACACCATTGCGGTATGGCGGAAGATATTCATGGCCCCGTTCCCCGGTCGCGGCCCGCGAAATCTATTTCATTCAGCCGCCGCCGGTAAACATTTGAAGCACGGGGCTCGGGCGCGGCCGCGGGCGGCGCTTGGAAAACCCTTGCCGCAAAAGCGCTTAAGCGGAGGCAGCGGATGTTTTCACGAATCGGCCATTTTCGGGGGAGCGCGCGTCCGGTTCGCCTCAAGGCATGTGGCAGACCGAGGCGTCGATATCGGCGATGCGCGTCTTGCCGATCAGCGCCATGCTGGTGCGCAATTCGCGCCGCATGGTTTCGAGAACGGCGGTGACGCCCTTTTCGCCGCGCGCGGCTGCGCCATAGGCCCAGGCGCGTCCGATGAGGCAGGCCTTTGCGCCGAGCGCAAGCGCGCGCGTGACGTCCTGGCCCGAACGGATGCCGCCGTCCATCAGCACGGTCGTTTGCGAGCCCACCGCGTCCACGATCTTGGGCAACATCGAGATCGTCGATGCCGCCGCGTCGAGCTGGCGTCCGCCATGATTGGAAACCACGATGCCGTCCGCGCCGGTCTTCACCGCATCGCGCGCATCGTCGGGGTCGAGCACGCCTTTCAGGATCAGCGGGCCTTTCCACTGATCGCGCACCCATTCCAGATCCTTCCATGTGACGCTGGGGTCGAGCGCGCCCGCCGTCCAGTGAAGTTGCTGGACGAGCGATTTGGCGTCCTTCACCGCATTGCTCAGATTTCCGAAGCGCAGCGGCTGGCCCCTCACCCCCACATCGTAAATCCATGTCGCGTGCGAGATGAAATTCCAGGCGGATCTGAGTCTGGCGACGGGCGCGAGCTGCTGGCCCATGCCGTTTCGGATATCGCGATAGCGCGTGCCGAGCACCGGCAGATCGACGGTGAAGAAGAGCGCGCTGCAATTGGCGGCTTGCGCGCGCGCGATCAGTTCGCGCACCACTCCGCGGTCGCGCGTCATGTAGAGCTGGAACCAGAAGGGCTTGCCGCACGCCGCCTTCACTTCCTCCATCGGGCAGATGCCCATGGTCGAAAGCGTGAACTGCACGCCCGCCTTGTGGGCGGCGCGCACGGCGAGCGTCTCGGCGCGGCGCGCCATCATGCCGGCAAGGCCGATGGGGGCGAGCGCCACCGGCATCGAAAGTTTCTGGCCGAATATCTCGGTCGATGTGTCGAGCGCGGAAACATCGCGCAGCACCTTCTGCTTCAGCGAGAGCTTCTGCAGATCGGCCGAATTGGCGCGCAGGGTTTCTTCCTCGAAGGCGCCGCCATCGAGATAGTCGAAGATCATGCGCGGCAGGCGCTTCTTGGCGAGCAGGCGATAGTCGGAGATCGAGCCGGGAACGAGCATCTATTCCGCCGCCTCGTCGAGGAAGATCTTGCCGGGATTGAGGATGTTCTTGGGATCGAGCGTGCGCTTCAGTTTCTGCATCAGCGCGATTTCGTGAGCATTGCGCGACAGCGCCAGATATTCCCGCTTTTCCAGCCCGATCCCGTGCTCGGCCGAGACCGAGCCGCCGCGGGGCTCCAGCGGGCTATATATAATGTGTTCCACCTCGTGGCGGACCTCGTTGGTGCCGTCGCCGACGCCGGCGATGAAATGCAGATTGCCGTCGCCCATATGGCCGAAGATCATCACCTTGGACTCGGGCCATCTGGCGGCGAGGGCGCGGCTCACCTCGTCCACATAGGCCTCCATCTTGCCGATGGGAATGCTCACATCGAAGGTAAAGACGGGCGCGATGCGCCAGGCCTGCAACACGTCGTCGCGCAAGCCCCAGATGCGCCCGCATTCCGCCTTCGATTTGGCGATCACGGCATCGGCGATCTCGGATTTTTCGAGCTCCGCCATCAACACGCGCTCGAAGCGTTCGCCGTCGCCGGCCTCCTCGCCGCCGAGCGCCTCGATCAGCACGTAATATTTATGATCCTGCGGCAGCGGCGGTTTGCCTTGCGCAGGCGGCGTCGTGACGAGGCGGTAGAAATCGCCCCACATCACTTCGAAGGCCGAAAGCGTGCCGCCGAGCCCGCGCTCGACATCGCGCAACAGGCGCGGCAAATGCGCGAAATCGTCGAGCGCCACCAGCGCCACGTTCTGGCTCACCGGCTTGGGGCGAAGCCGCAACACGGCCTGCGTGACGACGCCCAGCGTTCCTTCCGAGCCGATGAACAATTGCTTGAGATCGTAGCCCGCATTGTTCTTGATGAGATGATTGAGCGAGGAAACGACCGTGCCGTCGGCCAGCACCGCTTCGAGGCCCAGCACCAGCTCGCGCATCATGCCGTAGCGGATCACGCGGTTGCCGCCGGCGTTGGTGGAGATGTTGCCGCCGATGGTGGCGCTCCCGCGCGCGCCCAGATCGAGCGGAAAGAAAAGCCCTTTGGCGTCCGCCGCTTCGCACACGGTTTGCAACACGCAGCCGGCTTCCACGGTCATGGTTGCGCCGTCGGTATCGATATCCAGAATCGCGTTCATGCGTTCGAGCGAGAGCGCGATCGCGCCGTCGGCAAGGGTTCCTTCCACCAATCCGGTGCGTCCGCCCCAGGGCACGACCGCCTGGCCCGCGTTATGACAAAGCCGCAGGATGGTCGAAACTTCTTTCGTATCCCTGGGCTTGATGACGGCGAGCGGCGCGCCGAGCCGGTTATAGCCGCCGCCGATGGCGGGCGCCTCGCTGCCCGCAACGATGGCGCCTTCGCCCAGTTGCGCTTTCAGCGCCGAAACAAGTTCGCTCATGATGCTCTCCAGCTAAAGCCGCTTTTGAATTGAATTTCCCAAATTGTCACGGCCCGCGAATGCGGGCCGCCCAGTTGGGTTCTGCACCGATTGAGAAGCGAGAACCGGGTGGCCCGCCCGTCTACGCTTCGCTTCGACGCGGCAAGTGAGTCTCGCTCGGCACGCCGGAGCTTCAGCGGAGGCGGCATTCGCGGGCCATGACATCGAGGATGTGTTTCCGTTCATCCCGAACGACCCTATAGAACCACTTCGATGAGGCGAGGGCCGCGCTGCTTCATCGCGTCGGCGAACTGGCTCGCGAATTCTTCCGCCGTCTCGGCGCGCGACGCTTCCACGCCCAGGCCTTGCGCGAGTTGCACCCAGCCGAGCTTGGGATTTCCGATGTCGAACATCGAAAGCGCGCGCGGACCGGGATTGCCCGCGCCTACGCGCATCAATTCGATTTTGAGGATGGCGTAGGAGCGGTTGGAGAAGATCACGTTCGTCACGTCGAGCTTCTCGCGCGCCTGCGTCCAGAGCGCCTGAACGGTATACATCGCCCCGCCGTCGCCATGCAGGCAGATCACCTTGCGGTTAGGGCAGGCGATCGCCGCGCCCGTCGCGAGCGGCAGGCCCTGCCCGATGGAACCACCGGTCAGCGCCAGATGATCGTGGGGATGCGAGCTCGCCGTGAACATGCCGACGCTCAATCCGCTCGTCGCCGATTCATCGGACACGATGGCGTTCTCCGGCATCAATTGCGCAATCGCCTGCGCCGCCGAATAGGCATCGAGATTGCCGGTGGGAAGTCCCGGCTGCTTGAATTCGGCGCGACCCGAAACATCCTTCGTCGCGCGCACCGCTTCGACAAGCGCATCGAGCGCGGCGACGCCGTCTTCATGGGGATGGGCGAGCGTGTGGATCTTGCAGCCCTCGGGCACGCACCAGCTCGGCTTTCCGGGATAGGCGAAAAACGAAACCGGCGGCTTGGAGCCGACCAGCACCAGATGTTCGAGGTCCTTCAGGAAATCGACGATCTGCTCGGCGAAATAGGGAATGCGTTCCACCGCCACGATACCTGCGCCGCGCGCGATTCTTGGCGCGAACGTATCGCACATCAACCGCGCCCCGGTTTTGGCCGCGATGCGCCCGGCCATTTCCAGACCATGCGGCTGCAACGCGCTCCCGCGAATGAGAATCGCGCTCTTCTTTCCTTCCCCCAGCGCCTTGGCGATTTCATCGACGCGCGAAGACGAAACTTTTGCCGGTTTCAGCGGCTGAAGCGCGGGCGCCGGCCCTTCGGCTTCGTCCCAGGCCGCGTTGGCCGGCAGGATCAGCGTTGCGATCTGCCCCGGCGGCTCCATCGCGGCTTGCACCGCGCGGGCGGCATCGGAGGCGGCCGTACGCGCGCTCGGGCTCGAATGGACCCAGCCCGAAACCGGCCGCGCAAAGCCTGCGATGTCGGAGGCGAGCGGCGCATCATATTGCGCGTGATAGGTTGCGTGATCGCCCACGATGTTGACGATGGGCGTCGAGGCGCGCCGCGCGTTGTGAAGATTGGCCAATCCGTTCGCCAGGCCGGGGCCCAGATGCAGCAATGTTGCCGCCGGTTTTCCCGCCATGCGGCCATAGCCGTCGGCCGCGCCCGTCACCACGCCTTCGAACAGCGCGAGCACCGCGCGCATCTTCGGTACGCGATCGAGCGCGGCCACGAAATGCATCTCCGACGTGCCGGGATTGGCGAAGCACAGTTCGACGCCGCAACCGACGAGCGTCTCGATCAGGCTTTCCGCGCCGTTCATGGCCCCCTCCCGTTCTCTTTCGCGCGCCACCTAAGCCCAAGAGGCGCTCATCAATCAAGTTGCGGGCGCGAAGACGCCTTGCAAACCTTTCACATTCAATAGCTTAAAGCCGTGCGCCGCGCCACGCGAAAGCCCGCCGCGAGGCGTTTCCGGCCCTCTTTCTTTGCGCCGCATCATCGGCCCCCCGTTTCTTTCTCTGCTTCGTCGGAATTCATGTAGCCCTAAGCTCGAACCCTTTCGAGGGGGCGGAATGGTTGAAGCGACGGATACCGGCCGTGAAGACGCCTGCCTGCGCATTGCGGGCGGAGGGATGATCGCGTCCGAAATCTGCGACTGGTTCGTGCGCGAAGTGCTGCCGCTGGAGGCCGCGTTGACGCAATATCTGCAACACAATTGGCGCAATCGCGGCGACATCGAAGATCTGTTGCAGGATGTCTATATCCGCGTGTTCGAAGCGGCGCGCGAGCAGATTCCCGATCGCCCGCGCGCCTTCGTCTTCACCACCGCCCGCAATCTCCTGATCGATCGCGTCCGCCGCGAGCAGATCATTCCCATCGAAGCGGTTTCCGATCTCGATGCGCTCAATGTCGAGATGGATGCGCCGGGCCCCGAGCGCAGCGCCATGGCACGCGACGAACTGCGCCGCGTGCAGGCCGCACTCGATTATCTGCCGCCGCGCTGCCGCCAGGCGGTCGTGCTGCGCCAGGTCGAAGGTCTTTCGCGCAAGGAAATCGCGAACCGCATGGGCATCGGCGAGGAGACGGTGAAGGAATATCTCGCCGAAGGCGTCGTCGCGTTGGCCGACACGCTTTACGGCGAAACGCGGAGGCGCAAATGATTCCGCGCGCCAGGGACGTGAAGAAAGAAGCCGCGCGCCGGCTGATGGAGCGCCGCTTGGCCGAGACCTGGAGCGAGGCCGATCAGGCGAAGCTCGATGCCTGGCTTTCCGAATCGCCCGCCCATCTCATCGCCTATGTGCGCCTCGATGCGGCGTGGAACAGCACCGATCGTCTCGTGGTTCTGCGCGATCCCGCCGCGGATGCGGAAAAGTCTGTGCGCGCCGCCCGCACGCTGATCCTGCAGGTCGCGGCCGTCATCGGCGCGGTCGCCATTCTCGGCGCCGGCGCCGCCGAGTTGCTGCAGCCGAAGCCCGGCCGCGTTTTCTCCACGCCGGTCGGCGGTCATGAAGTGGTGAGTTTCGCCGACGGCTCGAAGATCGAACTCAACACCAACACCAGCATCCGCGCCGAGATGACGAGCAAATCGCGCACCATCTGGCTCGATCGCGGCGAAGCCTATTTCCAGGTGAAACACGATCCCGCCCATCCCTTCACGGTGATGGCCGGCAACCAGCACATCACCGATCTCGGCACCAAATTCGTCGTGCGCCGCGATGCGGCGAAGCTCGAAGTGTCGCTGCTCGACGGGCGCGTGCGCATGGGCGCGGACGGCCACAGGCCCGCGATCCTGTCGCCCGGCGATATCGCGATCGCCACGGCCAATTCGCTGTCGGTGCGCAAGGCCTCGCCGCAGGCGCTTTCAAACGTGCTGAGCTGGCGCCATGGCGTGCTCGTCTTCAAGCACACCACGCTCGCCGCCGCCGCGGCCGAATTCAACCGCTACAACCAGACCAAGCTCGTCATCGCGGATGACGCGACGGGCGCGCTCAAAATCTACGGAACGTTCCGCGTGCAGGATGCGGTGCTGTTTGCGCGCGTGGCGCAGGATGTCCTGGGGCTTCGCCTGGAAACCGATCCCGGCGAAATCGTCATTTCGCGCTGAGCCGAAAACGGAGCGGGCAAATGCCCGCATATTGGGGGGATAGATGAAGGTTGCGACGATCCTGAAAGCGGCTCTGATCGGCGGCGCGAGCGTGTTCGTGCTCGCAAATCCCGCCTTTGCCGACCGCTTCGACATTCCCGGCGGCGATCTGGGTGCGGCGCTCAATGCCTTCGCCGCGCAGACGGGCGTCGAACTCATCATCGCCGACGACGCAGTCAAGGGCGTGCGCACCCATGGCGCGCATGGCGACCTGACGGCGACCGCGGCCCTCAACAGCATTCTCTGGGGGACGGGCTTCGTCACGCACAATCAATCCGGCGCCATCGGCATCGTGCGCGCCGCGCCAACATCCCGCCGTCAAAGCGAAGCGATCGCGCAGACCGAGACGCGGCTCCAATCCGCCGCGGCCGCGAGCGTCGAGACGGTCGTGGTGACGTCATCGAAGATCAAGGGCGACATCCAGACAGTGCCGATCGCCATCACCGCGCTGTCACAGGAACAGCTCACATCGCGCCAGATCGCCGGCGGGCCGGATCTCGTGAAGGAAGTGCCGAACCTCACTTTCACCAAGACCAATTTCACCGGCTATTCCATCGAAATCCGCGGTATCGGCACGCAGGCGATCTCGGTGACGACGGATCCGGCGGTCGCGGTTGCGTTCAACGACACGCCCTTCATCCGCAACCATTTCTTCGAACAGGAATTCTACGACGTCAATCAGGTCGAAGTCGTGCGCGGTCCGCAAGGTACGCTTTACGGGCGCAACGCCACTGCCGGCGTGGTCAATGTGATTTCCGCAAAGCCCACCGATCAGTTCGAAGCCATGCTGTCCGCCGATTGGGGCAATTATTCCAACCGGCGTTACGAAGCCATGGTGAACCTGCCGCTGGTCGATGACCGGCTCGATCTGCGCATCGCCGGCGAATGGACCAAGCGCGACGGCTATACCTACGATTCATCGATCCACAGCCAAGTCGACGGCCGCGATCTCTGGTCGAGCCGCGTCACGCTCGGCTGGAAGCCGGTCGCGGATTTGCAGGTCTATGCCATCTGGGAGCACTTCCAGGAAGACGACGATCGCGTCCGCTCCGCCAAGCAGCTTTGCAAGAAGGACCCGGGCCTCACCAATGTCGACGGGCTCGATGTCACCGCATTGCCGACGCCGCAATCGGAGATCGATTTCGGCCGTACGCCCGCCTGGAACGCCACATTCGCGCAGACCTGGCTCAGCCAGGGCTGCCTGCCGACTTCGTTTTATTCCAAGGATGCCTATGAGACGCCGAACGGGCAGGTGATTCCGTTCATCGCGCTGGGCGAATTCTTTTATGGCGGCGGGGAGGGCACGGGCGGGGCGCTTCTGAAGCTCATCGATCCTTATGCGAACCAGACCCAATCCCACAATCTGCGCGACATCGAATCGCTTATCAAGCCGGGCTATCGCGCCAAGAACGACACGCTGGAACTCAACGCCGATTATGCCATCACGCCCACGCTGACGCTCACCTCGCAGACCGGCTACAACAAGGATTTCCTCTGGTCGACCGAGGATTTCAACCGCTTCGATACCGCGCCCGGCATCTTCAACAACGGATTTGGCATCTACAACATCGATATCGCGCCGGGCGGCGTCTATTGCGATCCGCAGCTCGGCTGTTCGAGCGCGATGGTGGCGCAGGATCTCTCGCGCGAGCGCGCCTGGCAGATTTCGCAGGAATTGCGGCTGGCCTCGAGCTTCAAGGGCCCGTTCAATTTCAGCGTCGGCGCCAATTACATGCATTACCAGACGAACGAGGATTATTTCGTCTTCCTCAACGCGCTCTCGGCGCTCACCCAGCTCACCAACGGCCAGGGCCCCGGCGAATATTCGAGCTGCCATTTCTTCGGCACCGGCCATTCCTGGCCCATCCTGCCCGAACCGTTCTACGTGAACGTCTATGGCGTCTATGGCGGGTTCACCTCGCAATTCGCCTGCGTGGATACGGGCATCTTCGAAACCAATCCCGGCACCTATGTCGATCCCAATCCCATTCCCAGCATCGACGGGCTGGGGCATAATTATTTCCGCAGCGAAAATCCTTACGTGCTGTCGTCCTACGCGGGCTTCGGCGAGACCTATTATCAGCTCACGCCCGACATCAAATTGACGGCCGGTCTGCGCTGGACCGACGACCAGAAGACGTTCTGGGAGATTCCGAGCTGGGTCTACATGATGGGCGGCGGCTATCCCATCCAGAGCGTCATGTATCAGGAATGGAAGGAATGGACGGGGCGCGGCGTCGTCAACTGGACGCCGAAGCTCGAATTCACCGATCAGACGCTGGTCTATGCCTCTTATGCGCGCGGCTACAAGGGCGGCGGCGCCAATCCGCCGCTGCCGGAGGCCGATCTCGCGAGCTCGCAAACCTCGACCGTGCATCCCCCGGCCTTCGCGCCCGAATTCGTCAACGCCTACGAGCTCGGAACCAAGAACACGCTGCTGGACGGCGGGCTGACGGTGAACGGCGATGTCTTTTATTACGATTACAAGGGCTATCAGATTTCGCAGATCGTCGACCGTTCCTCGATCAATCTCAATTTCGACGCCAAGATCAGAGGCGCCGAAGTGGAAGCGAGCTATGAGCCGATCCCCGGCCTCAAGCTCAATTTCGCCGGCGGTTACGAGCACACCCGCGTCGACAATGGCGACTCGGCCATCGACCTGATGGACCGCACGGCGGGCAATCCGAATTGGGTCATCGTGCGGCCCTTCGTCTCCGACACGTCGAACTGCATCCTGCCCGCTTACGTCGTGAAGGCCATTCTTCTGAAGAACGACAATCCCGATGTGTTCGGCGAAGGCATCGCGGGCGCCTGCGACGCCGCCTACAATCCGGGCGGCATCATCGGGCTCTTCGGCGGCAACGCCTACGACCAGGCCATCTTCAACCAGGTCGGCTTCGATCCGGCGGATGCGCCCAACAATGGCGAAGGAATCAAGAAGGATCTGGGCGGCAACGAGCTTCCCAACGCGCCGCATTTCACCACCTCGCTCTCGGCGGACTACACCATGCCCGTCTCGGAGGATTGGGCGGCCACGCTGCACGGCGATTTCTACTGGCAATCGCAAAGCTGGGCGCGGATCTTCAACGATCCGGATTACGACAAGATCCGCGGCTATTCCAACGTCAACCTCGCGCTGATCCTGACATCCGCCGACGGGTGGCAGGTCATGGGCTATCTCAAGAATATTTTCGACACGACCGCCATCACCGGCGCATTCCTCAATTCGGACGATACCGCGCTGACGACCAACGTCTTCGTCACCGATCCGCGCCTCTTCGGCGTGCGCGTCACGAAGAATTGGTGAGGGGGAATAGACCATGAGCGAACTGATCGGCAATAACGACAACCGCGCCACCATCCGCTGGAAATTGCTCACGGGCGCCTCCGCGCTGGCGCTGGCGGTTTCAACAGGCGCCGCGCGCGCGGAAGACGCGAGCCATCCGCTGATCTGGATCGAGCTCGACGGCCAATATTCGATGCAAAAGGCCGATCTCGAGATCGTCGATCCGCTGTTCCTCTCCGCTTCGCCTTTCGATGCGGTCTCGCATCTGGGCTACGAGAAGACGCGGCCGGATATCTGGGAGAAGGGCGCGAGCTTCGCCTTCCAGCCGCAGGACAGCGATTGGGTCCTCTCGGCCTCGATCCGCTATGGCCAAACCGGCCGGTCGAAGGAACTGCAACACATCACGACCGTGCCCTACAGCGAATTCTACGGGCTCGAGAAAGTCTATCGCGCCTTCCAGGATTTCAAGACGCATAGCAGCGAACGCCACACCATTCTCGATTTCAAGGCGGGCCGGGATGTGGGGATCGGCCGCTTCGGCAGCGGCGCAACTTCCGTCGTCAGCCTCGGCGTGCGCTTTGCGCAATTCAAATCGGCCAATCATGCCGGGATAATGTCCCAGCCATCGAACTGCGCGAGCTATTGCCATTACAACCGCTTCTACGCCTCCTTCGACGGCAAGCGGAAATTCGAAGGCATTGGGCCTGCGCTCTCCTGGAACGCCTCCGCCATGATCGCGGGCAATCAGGACGATGGCGGCATCGGACTCGATTGGGGCGTCAACGGCGCTCTGTTGTTCGGCCGGCAAAGGACGACGGCGCATTATCAGACGACCGAACACCACTTCATCGGGAGTCAATTTTTCACGACGCCCTATCAGAACACTTCACCGCCCATCTCGCGCAGCAAGCGCGTGACCGTCACCAATCTCGGCGGCTTTGCCGGGATCACATGGCGCTACGCGGCGGCGAAGGTCACGCTCGGCTATCGCGCCGATTATTTCTTCGGTGTGCTCGACGGCGGCATCGACGCGGCGAAGAAAGAGGATCGTTCCTTTTACGGCCCCTTCGCCGCCATCAGCGTCGGGATCGGCGATTAGCGCGGGGGGCGTTGACCTCGCGGCTGTTTCGCGAAATCCTCGCGCCATCCCGGTCTTTTCCGGGTGCGTAGAGGATTTCCATGTCCGGTTTCATGGCGCCAGGCGCCGATCCGCGCATCGCGCCGCTTCTGCAGCAGGCAGCCGCGCAGATCGCTGAGAACCAGCTCGGCTCCGCCGAGGCGGCGGTCGAACGCGCACTCGCCATCCGTCCGCTCGAGCCCGAAGCGCTGGCGCTTCTGGGTCTGATCCGCCAGCGCCAGGCCCGCGCCGCCGATGCCGAACACTTATATAAGCGCGCGCTGGCGCTGAGGCCGCTCGCCCATGTGCAGTATAATCTCGGCACGCTTTACTACAGCCAGTCGCGCATCGATGAAGCCGCCGCCGCCTTCGCCGAGGCCGTGCGCCTGAAATCGAACTACGCCGATGCCTATCTGCGGCTCGGCCAGATGCTCCACATCAAATCCGATTTCGCTGAGGCCGAGAAAGCGTTCCGCCAGGCTCTGCGCATCCAGCCCAATCATCTCGTTGCGCGGCAATTCCTGGGCGGCGTGCTCGCCGATCAGGGCAAGGGCGCGGAAGCCGAGCAGGTGCTGCGCCAGGCGCTGGCCGCGGCGCCGCGCGATCCGCGCCTCATCGCCGGTCTCAGTCACAATCTCGCCGTCGCGCTCAAGCAGCAGCGGCGCCTGAGCGAAGCGCTGACGCTTTTCGATGCCGCCGAGCGCGGCGATCCCAATCTTCCCATGATCCATTACAACCGCGCCAAAGCGCTCGAGGATATGGGCGATCACGAGGCGGCGCTCGCCTCCTACCGCCGCGCCATTGCGCGCGATCCGCTCAACATGCATGCCCATCAGGATCTCAATCATCTGCTTTACCGGCTGGGCCGCGACGGCGAATTCCTGAAATCCTTCGACGAAGTCTCCGCGCGCCATCCCGATATCGGCGCCGTCCCGCTGCTCAAGGGAAGCTTCCTCTTCCGCAGCGAACGCTATGACGAGGCGGCCGCGGCGTTCGAGCGCGCGGCGAGCCTGATGCCGAAATATGCGGCCCCGCTTGACATGCTGGGTCAGATCCATGCGCGCGAAGGCCGCTTCGCGGACGCGATTCTGGCCCATGAACGCGCCATCGAGATCGAGCCGAAGAATGTCGGCATGCTGAACGGTCTTGCCGATGCGCTGTTGCAGGCGAAAGAGCCCGAACGCGCGCTCCAGACCGCCGAACGCGCCATCGCCATCGATCCGCTGCATCAGGGCGTGCTGTCGCGCTGGGGCCTTGCGCTGCGGCTGCTCGGCGATGCGCGCGAACGGGAATTGAACGATTACGAATCCATGGTGCAGATTTTCGATCTGCCGCCGCCGGAAGGCTATTCCGGCATGGAAACATTCAACCGCGATCTCAACGCCTATCTCGATCCCATGCATGGCGATGCGCGCGAGCCTTTGGAGCAGACGCTGCGCAAGGGAACGCAAAGCCACGACAATCTCATCGGCCGCGGCCACGATCTCGTCGAGCGCCTGCGCGCGCGCATCGATGAAGCGCTCGCCGCCTATATCGAAAGCATGGCGAAGGACAGCGATCATCCGCTGTTCCGCCGCCGCGCGAAGAACATCCATTATGCCGGCTCATGGTCGGCGAGGCTCTCCGATTGCGGCTTCCACACCAACCATGTTCATCCCTTCGGCTGGATCAGCTCGTGTTATTATGTGGCGCTGCCCGATATCGTCGCCGACGAGGCGCAGAAACAGGGCTGGATCAAATTCGGCGAGCCGAGTTTCGATCTGGGCTTCTCCGATCCCATCCGCCGCATGGTGAAGCCGCTGCCGGGCCGGCTCGTGCTCTTCCCCTCTTACATGTGGCACGGGACCGTGCCGTTCCGTTCGAGCCAGACGCGCACCACCATCGCCTTCGACGCGGTTCCGGCTTGAGCGCGCGGCTGCCCGCGCAAATCCGATCATCGTCTTGCTGCACCGCCGCAAATCGCGCACCCGTCACCCCTACATTCGCTTCGCCCGATTGTTCTTCCCCGTAGGCACGTAGACTCTGTCCCTCGAAAGGCGGGGAGGGGATGGCCGAGGTTTCCGATACCGGTCGCGAGGGTGCCGGCAGAGATGGCGCCGGTTCGCTCATGACTGTGTCCGACGCCAAGGCCTGGTTCGTGCGCGAGGTCTTACCGCTGGAACCGGCTCTCATGCAGTTCTTCCGCCGCTCATGGCGCAACAAATCCGATGTCGAGGACATGTGCCATGACGTCTATGTGCGCGTCTATGAAGCGGCGTGCAAGGAGATCCCGGCGCCGGCGCGGCCCTTCGTGTTCAGCGTGGCGCGCAATCTGCTCATCAATCGCGTGAAACGCGAGCATATCGTCTCCATCGATGCGGTGGCCGATCTCGATTCGCTCGGCATCGCGCTCGACGAACCGGCCGCCGACCGCAGCGTCATGGCGCGCCAGGAATTGCAGCGCCTGCAGGACGCGCTCGACAAATTGCCGCCGCGCTGCCGCGAGGCGGTCGTGTTGCGCAAGATCGAAGGGCTAGGCCGGCGCGAGATCGCGCTGCGCATGGGCATCGCCGAAGCGACCGTCGCCGAATATCTCGCCATCGGAATCGATACGCTCGCCGATCTGCTGCACGGCGAAGGAGGCAGGCCGTGAGCGACAGCGCGCAAACCGCATCCTCTTCGCAGGTGGCGCGCGCGCTGCGCGCCGAAGCCGCCCAATGGCTCGAGCGCCGCGATTGCGCCGATTGGAGTCTGGAAGACCAGGCGAAGCTCGATGAATGGCTCGCCGGTTCGCCGGGCCACATGGTCGCGTTCCTGCGCGCGGAAGCCGCCTGGACGCGCGCCGACCGGTTGAGCGCCTTCGGGCCGGCGATGCCCGAGGCCGCACCACGCCCGCGCAATATCGCGCCGCTGCTGCTCAGGATCGCGGCCGCGCTCGGCATCGTCGCCGTGCTGGGCATGGCCGCCAGTGCGATTTTCGCGCGCCCGCATGAGCGCATGTTCTCCACGCCCGTCGGCGGGCGCGAAACCATCAATTTCGCGGACGGTTCCGAAATCGAGCTCAACACCGACACGAGTTTGCGCGCGCGCATGACGACGGAAGAGCGCGTCGTCTGGCTCGATCGCGGCGAGGCCTTCTTCCGCGTGCATCACGATCCGGCCCATCCGTTCGTCGTGATGGTGGGCGATCATCGCGTCACCGATCTGGGCACGAAGTTCACGGTGCGCCGCGAGCGCGGCGAGACCCAAGTGGCCGTCGTCGAGGGCCGCGTGACGTTCGACAGGCCCGATGCGCCGCCGCGCAGCCAGGTGGCGCTGCTGATGCCGGGCGATGTCGCGACGGCGACCGCGAAGGGCATGCGCGTGAGCCGCGCCAGCGAAAAGGAATTGTCCAACGACATGGCGTGGCGGCGCGGGCTTCTGGTGTTCGACAAGACCACGCTCGCCGACGCGGCCGCGCAATTCAATCGCTACAACCGGATCAAGCTCGTGATCGCCGATCAATACGCGGCGAAGGTGACGATCGACGGCACGTTCAAGGCGGACAATATCGGCGATTTCACGCGGCTGGTGCAGACCGTGCTGGGCTTGCGCGTGGCGATTCACGAAGGCGAAGCGGTGATCTCGCGCTGAAAGCGCGCGGACGAAAAGGGGGGCGTATGAGGCCGTTAACGAGGATCAAGACAGCGCTTGCGGGCGGCGCCTGCGCCGCGGCGATCGCGGGCGCGGCCCATGCCGGCCAGTTCGATATTCCCGGCGGCGATCTCAAAACGGCGCTGCATGTCTATGCCACGCAGGCGCAGGTGCAGATCATCGTCGCCGACGAGGCCATCAAGGGCGCGCGCACGAAAGGCGTTCACGGCGATCTGGCCGCCGATGTCGCGCTGACGCGCATCCTGAAGGGCACCGGATTCATCGCGGAGCGCACGCCCTCCGGCGCCATCGGCGTCGTGCATGAGCGGCCCGAGCCGCGCCCGAGCGAATTGGCCGACGTCGCGCCCGTGCGCGAAGCCGCCGCGGCAAGCGTGGAAACCGTCGTCGTCACCTCCTCGAAGATCAAAGGCGACATCCAGACCGTTCCGATCGCGATTACCGCGCTGTCTCAGGAGCAACTGACCTCGCGCCAGATCGCGGGCGGTCCGGATCTCGTGAAGGAAGTTCCGAACCTCACCTTCACCAAGACCAATTTCACCGGCTACAACATCCAAATCCGCGGTATCGGAACGCAGGCGATTTCGGTGACGACCGATCCTGCCGTCGCCGTCGCCTTCAACGACATGCCGTTCATTCGCAATCATTTCTTCGAGCAGGAATTCTATGACGTTTCGCAGGTCGAAGTTCTGCGCGGCCCACAAGGAACGCTCTATGGCCGCAACGCGACCGCCGGCGTGGTGAACGTCATTTCGGCGAAACCGACCGATCAGTTCGAGGCGATGCTTTCGGCCGATTGGGGAAACTTTCATAACCGGCGCTACGAAGGGATGATCAACATCCCGATCGTCGACGATCGCGCCGATCTGCGCATCGCCGGCGAATGGACCAAGCGCGATGGCTATAGTTTCAACGTGCTGACGAACGCGCCGATCGACGGCCGCGATCTCTGGTCGAGCCGCGTCACGCTGGCGTTCAAGCCCGTGGACAATCTCCACTTCGACCTCATCTGGGAACATTTCCAGGAAGACGACGATCGTCTGCGCACCAGCAAGCAGCTTTGCAAGACCGCGCCCAATCCCACCATCATCGACGGCATACCGCTCGACGGCCATTATTTTGGCGTCAGCGCCTATAATCCCGACTATTACGTGAGCCAGGGTTGCCTGCCGACGGGTTTGTATTCGGCCGATGCCTATGAGGTGCCGAACGGCCTGTCGCTCTCTTACGCATCGGCGATCGGCATTCTCGATCCAGCGATCCGGCAGACGTTCGATCCTTATGCCAGCACCACGCAATCGCGAAATCTGCGGGACATCGAGTCCACGATCAATCCGACGTACCGCGCGAAAAACGACACGCTCGAACTCAATTCCGATTACACCCTGTCGCCGTCGCTGACCCTGTCGTCGCAGACCGGATACAACAACGACTTCCTCTGGTCGTCGGAAGACTACAACCGGTTCAATACCGCGCCCGGCATTTTCCGCTACTACACGCAGGCCGAGCTGGGCAGCACGTGGCAACTCGATACCCTGCAGCAGGATCCGAGCGGCTACGGGCATTGTTCGGGCGTGGAAGGAGATTTCGGAATAATCAACTCCCCCGGGGCCTGTTTCGGTCTCATCCAGGGCGATGTCTGCAAGCCGCCGGTATTTGACGAATCCACGCTGTGCTACGGCGACGCCGTTTTCTGCGATCCGCAGGTCGGGTGCGCCGATCGCCTCGTCGCGGAGGATTTGTCGGACGAGAAATCGTGGCAATTCAACCAGGAATTCCGGCTCGCCTCCAATTTCTCGGGACCGCTGAATTTCAGCGCGGGCGGCAATTATCTCCATTATGAAACGAGCGAAAATTATTACGTCTTCATCAATACGCTCACGCATTATTCGACGACGGCAGGCGGCACGCCCAATGGGCCGGCGCAAGAGCAGGAATGGCAACCCGGCGTTTCGGACAACAGCGCGTGTCTTCCTTACGGCTTCGCTACGATAAACGCCTTCGCGCCGCATAGCCCGCTCGGCGGCGGTTGCATCTATATCGATCCCAATCCGCTTTCGCGCGTGAACAACGAGGGTCACAATTATTTCCTCAGCCAGAATCCCTATGTGTTGAATTCCTATGCGGTATTCGGAGAGGTGTATTACAACGTCACCACCGATCTGAAATTGACCGGCGGGCTTCGCTGGACCGACGACAAGAAGCATTTCACCGATATTCCGAGCGAGCTGCTCGTCGGGGGATACGGCTATCCGGTCACCGGCGTTGTCAATCAGCAATGGCGGCAATGGACGGGCCGCGCCGCCGCGAACTGGACGCCGAAACTCGATTTCACCGATCAGACTCTCGTCTATGGTTCCTACGCGCATGGCTACAAGGCCGGCGGCGCCAATCCGCCTGGCGCGACGCTGCTGACCTTCCTGACGGGCGACGTCGGCAATCCCATCCATCCGCTGACGTTCAAGCCGGAATTCGTCGATGCCTTCGAACTGGGCTCGAAGAACACGCTGTTCGACGGTGCGCTGACGCTGAATGGCGATGTCTTCTACTACATCTACAAGGGTTATCAGATTTCGCGCATCGTGGACCGCACCGCGATCAACGACAATTTCGATGCGCACATTAAAGGCGCGGAACTGGAGACGAGCTGGGAGCCCGCGCCGGGCCTCAAGATCAATTTTGCCGGCGGCTACGAGGATGCGCGGCTCGACAAGGGCTCGCACTCGGTCGATCTGATGGACCGCACGGCCGGAAATCCGGATTGGATGGTGATGAAGCCGTTCGTCACCCAGGCGTCCAATTGCATTCTCCCGAAATATGTCGTCGCGGGAATTTTGAACACGCCGGATTTCTTCTCCACCGGCCAATTGGTGGATGTGTCGGATATCGCCAATGCTTGCGGCAACGCCTATACGCTGCACTACGATCCGGTGACCGAAGCGCCCTATGTGGCGAACCCCGTCTATTCCGCCCGCAAGGACAATTTCGGCAATCCCTATGTTCCGGCCGGCTATCCGGGTTTCAATCCATATTCCGCGCCGAACAACGGGCAGGGCTTCGACAAGGATCTGAGCGGCAACCAGCTTCCGAACGCGCCGCATTTCACGGCGTCGCTGTCCGCTGAATATACGGTGCCGGTGTCCGAGGATTGGGCCGCGACGCTGCACAGCGACTTCTACTGGCAATCGCAGAGCTTCGCGCGCGTTTTCAATGACCGCCCCTATGACAAGCTGCGAGGCTATTCGACAACCAACCTCGCGCTGATCCTGACGAGCGCCGATGGCTGGCAGGTGATGGGCTACCTCAAGAACGTATTCGACAAGACGGCCATCACGGGCGACTTCCTGAACAGTGATGATACCGGGCTTACAACGAACGTGTTCCTGACCGATCCGCGCCTGTTCGGCGTGCGCGTCACGAAGAATTGGTGAGGGGGAAATTCACCATGAGCGAACTCATTCGGAAGAACGACAATCGCGCAACCATCAGGTGGAAGCTGCTGACGGGCGCTTCGGCGCTGGCATTGTCGGCCTACGCCTCGTCCGGTGCCGTCGCCAATGCCGACGATACCGGCAGGCCGCAAATTTGGATCGAACTCGGCGGGCAACTCAGCCATCTCGAAGACGGCCAGGAAGCGTTTGCCCCCGAATTTCCCAATTCGCCATCACGGCCCGCTATCTTCTCGCCGTCGCAGAAATTTGAGCATCCGCCGATCTACAGCATCGATGCATACGGATCGATATCAATCCGGCCCGCGAATTCGGATTGGATATTCTCGGCGGCCGTCAGATATGGCCGCTCGGCTGCCAGGCGGAATGTCCATCAGCAGACCAATCCGCCGAATTTCACCAAATATTACTATAACTCCTACGGCACCGCCCTGATACCGACGCCTCACCGGCACGAGAACAAAGTGGTGAGCATCGCGCAAAACGAAAAATTCGCGGACACGACGGCGCGCACGAGCCTGCGCCACATGATCCTGGATTTTCAGGCCGGTAAGGATGTGGGGCTTGGCTTGTTCGGTGGCAAGGACACGTCGGCGGTGTTCAGTGTCGGTGTGCGCTTCGCTCATTTCGCGAGCAAATCGCACGCCGCTCTCGGATCCGATCCGGATTGGCATCGTTTCTACAAATATTTTCCATCTCTGGTTGGCACGCAATTTCTCTCGTCGAAGTTTGCATTGGGCACGATCTTCCATAGCAATCAGGCCTCGTTGCGGGCCACGCGAACCTTTCACGGCGTGGGCCCGTCAGTTTCGTGGACCGAGTCGATGCCGTTCGCCGGAAATCGCGACACGGGAGAACTTTCGGTCGATTGGGGAGCGAATGCCGCGCTGCTCTTCGGGCGCCAGCGCGCGAAGGTGCATCATCAAACAACAGGCCACTACCACGGCGCCAAATATTCCGCGCGCCCCGTCACCTACCATCCAACCCCAATCAACCGGTCGCGCTCGCGCAGCGTCACCGTGCCCAATGTCGGCGGATCGCTGGGGCTCACCTATCGCATGGAGAATTTCAAGGTCAGTTTCGGCTATAAGGCCGATGTCTTCTTCAATGCCATGGATGGCGGCATCGACTCCCGCAAATCGGAAAACCGCGCCTTCTACGGCCCCTTCGCCTCGGTCTCCGTCGGGCTCGGCGATTAGCATCATATATAAGTAAGCGAGCGAAGCCGGAAAGCGCGGCAAACCGCGGCCCGCGCCCGCCATTATTGTGCGCCTGCGAACGCGCAAATCCTGTTCAATAGCCGTCCGCGCCCGCCTCGTATGGGTGATCGGCGCGCGCCGCCCGTCTTGAATGGCGGAAGATGGGCCCTCGAACAGCAGGTGGCTTTCAGGGGGATGACCGGGACACAGGACAGCGATCGTGACGGCACCGGGTTTTGCGGTGCGCCCGTGAGCGTGCCCGGCGTCAACGACTGGTTCGTCAACGAGGTCTTGCCCCTGGAGGGCGCGCTGATGCAGTTCCTTCGCCACACATGGCGAAATCCGGCCGACATCGAGGATCTCTGCCAGGATATTTACGTGCGCGCTTATGAGAGCGCATCGCGCGAAATTCCGAAATCGGCGCGCGCCTTCGTGTTCGCGATCGCGCGCAATCTTCTGATCGACCGCATCCGCAGCGCCCAGATCGTACCCATCGACAGCGTCTCCGATCTCGAAACGCTCAACATCCCCACGAGCCAGCCGGCGGTCGAGCGCAGCGTCATGGCGCGCCAGGAATTGCGCCGGCTGCAGGCGGCGCTGGACCGCATGCCGCCGCGCTGCCGCGAAGCCGTCGTGCTCAAGAAGATCGAAGGCCTGAGCATCCAGGAGGTTGCCGCGCGCATGGGCATCTCGCCCAAGACCGTGGACCGCCATTTGAGCGACGGCGCCTGTTTCCTCGCCGATTTCGTCTATGGCGGCGAAGACGGAGACAAGCGATGAGCCTGAGAGACCATCACGCCACCGATGCGCAGAGCTTGCGCGCGCGCGCGGCCGCCTTCGTCATCGCGCGGCGCGAACATGCGGATTGGAGCGAGGAGAACCAGCGCGAGCTCGATTCCTGGCTCGCCCGGTCGCCGTCCCATATGGTCGCCTATCTGCGCGTGGATTCGGCGTGGGCGAAGGCAGAGAAACTTTCCGCCATCCGCCCTCCGAAGATAGATTTTTTGCGTGAACGCGTGCTGCCGCTGTTCCTGCGCATCGCGGCCGTGATGGCCGTTGTGGGTGTCGTCGGCGCGGGCGCGATGGTCTATCTCGCGCGTCCGCACGACCGGCTTTATTCGACGCCGGTGGGCGGGCGCGAAACGGTCACCTTCGCCGATGGAAGCCGCATCGAGCTCAACACCAACACCATCATCCGCGCGCGCATGACGACCGATCAGCGCATCGTCTGGCTGGAAAAGGGCGAAGCCTATTTCCATGTCAAGCACGACCGCATGCATCCCTTCATGGTGTTTGCGGGCGACCGGCGCGTGACCGACCTCGGCACGGAATTCGTCATGCGCCGCGATGCGGCAAGCCTCAAGGTCGCCGTCGTGCAGGGGCGTGTCTGGTTCGATGCGTCCGACAAGCAGGCCTCGGCGCAATCGGCGCTGCTCACGCCCGGCGACGTTGCCACGACCAATGGCACGCGGCTCACCGTCAGCCGCAGGCCGCTCAAGGACGTGGCGACGGAGCTGAGCTGGCAGCGCGGCGTGCTGGTGTTCCGCCGCACGACGCTCGCCGGCGCCGTGGCCGAGATCAACCGCTACAATGTGAACCAGCTCGTCATCGACGATGCGGAGGTGGCGAAGCTGCGCATCGGCGGCACGTTCCGCGCCACCAATCCCGAGCTCTTCGCGCATGCGGCCGAAACCATGCTCGGGCTTCGCGTCGAAAGCCGGGGAAACGAGATCGTGCTCTCGCGCTGAGCGCACGCATTCGAATGCCGCGCGGGGCCGCGCGCAACAGGGGGGAATGAATGAAAGGGTTCAAGCATCTGAGATCGGCCTTGGTGTGCGGCGCTTCGGTGCTCGCCATCGCCACCGCCGCGCGCGCCGAGGATTTCAACATTCCCGCCGGCACGCTGGAAGACGCGCTCAACCGCTACACCACGCAGACCGGCCAGCAGCTTCTTTATCCCGACGCTCTGGTGCGCGGCGTGCGCACGCGCGGCGCCGCCGGCGAAATGACGGCCGATTACGCGCTTTCGCGCATCCTGAACGGCACGGGGCTCGCCACGCGCCGCGAAGCCAGCGCCATCGTCATCGTGCGCGACGAAAAAAAGCCGCAGGCGCCCGCCGCGCACGATTTGGGCGAGCGCGTTGCGGCTGCGTCGTCGAGCGGGGTCGAAACCGTCGTCGTCACGTCGTCCAAGATCAAGGGCGATATCCAGACGGTGCCGATTGCGATCACCGCGCTCTCGCAGGAACAGTTGACTTCGCGGCAGATTGCAGGCGGTCCCGATCTGGTGAAGGAAGTTCCGAACCTCACCTTCAGCAAAACCAACTTCACCGGCTACAACATCGAAATCCGCGGCATCGGCACGCAAGCCATTTCGGTGACCACCGATCCGGCCGTGGCCGTCGCGTTCAACGACACGCCGTTCATCCGCAACCATTTCTTCGAACAGGAATTCTACGACGTAGCACAAGTGGAAGTGCTGCGCGGGCCGCAAGGCACGCTTTACGGCCGCAACGCGACCGCCGGCGTCGTCAACGTCGTTTCTGCGAAACCGACCGACGAATTCGAGGCGATGCTCTCTGCCGATTGGGGCAATTACGAAAACCGCCGCTATGAAGGCATGGTCAATCTGCCCATCGTCGGCGATAAGCTCGATTTGCGCATCGCGGGCGAATGGACAAAGCGCGACGGATACAGCTTCAATCAGACGACAGACAAGCCCATCGACGGGCGAGATCTGTGGTCGAGCCGCGTCACCATCGGCTGGAAACCGGTTTCCACTGTCGAAGCCGACCTGATCTGGGAACATTTCCAGGAAGACGACGATCGCCTGCGCTCCGGCAAGCAGCTTTGCAAAACCGATTTCGGGCCCGGCGCGTCCAGCGTTCTGGATACCGGCCAACTCGTCGCCGCGAACGGAACGGTCGTCACCGTGCCGAGCGCCGGGGGCGGCGTGTTCAATCTGAACCAGGCCTATTTCAGCCAGGGTTGCGTGCCGGATTCGCTTTATTCCAAAAACTCGTTCGAAGTGCCGAACGGATTCTCGCTGCCCTTCGTCAATGGCGCCTCGTTCGAAGGATTTTTGCGGGACAATCTCGATCCTTATGCCCAGACGACCCAATCGGCGAACTTGCGCAACATCCAGTCGGCCATCGAGCCGCGCTACGTCGCCAACAACGATACGCTGGAATTGAATGCGAGCTGGAATATCGGCCCGTCGCTGACGCTGTCGTCCGACACCGGCTATAACGACGATTTCCTGTGGTCCACCGAGGATTACAACCGCTTCGACACCGCGCCGGGAATATTCGTCTACAATGCGTACAATACGCGGGGGCTGATCCCGAGCGGCAATTATTATTGCGGCGCCGGAAATCCCATCAGCATCGGCGCCCCCTGCAGCAACGCGTTCGGCTCCCAGCAGCCGACGGGCGAAATCTGCGACCCGCAGCTCGGCTGTTCCGACCGCCTCGTGATCGAGGACCTTTCCACCGAGCGCGCCTGGCAGCTCAGCCAGGAATTCCGCCTGTCCTCGAATTTCAGCGGTCCGTTCAATTTCAGCGTCGGCGGCAATTTCCTGCACTACGAGACGCTCGAAAAATACTACGTCTTCTCGAACACGTTCTCGCTGATCTCGCTCAACAACGTTGGCTGCGAGCATCCTTATGTGCCGGGTGTGACGACCAACAGCTATTGCCTGAGCAAGGGCGAGCAATACAACGTCAACGTTTTCAAGGTGGGCGGCGGCATTCCCACCGAAGACCCGCAATATATGGATCCCAATCCCATCACGCGGCTCGACGACGACGGCCACAATTATTTCCTCAGCAACAATCCTTATGTTCTGAATTCCTATGCCGGCTTCGGCGAGGCCTATTACAACGTCACGAAGGAGCTCAAGCTTACGGCCGGCTTGCGCTGGACCGACGACGAAAAGCACGTCATCGAAATCCCCAGCGAATTGCTGGCGGGCGGTTTCGGTTATCCTTCCTCGGGCACCGTCGATCAGAAATGGAACGAATGGACGGGCCGCTTCGTCGCAAACTGGTCGCCCAAGCTTTCGTTCACCGATCAGAGCATGTTCTATGCGTCGTACAGCCATGGCTACAAGGCGGGCGGCGCCAATCCGCCGGGCGCCATTCTGCTCAACGCCGATACGAGCTGCTCGTTTACGCAGGCCGGATGCGGCGCGGGCGACGTGAACATCAATTTCCCGGTGCACCCGAAAACCTTCGCGCCGGAATTCGTCGATGCCTACGAAGCGGGCACCAAGAACACGCTGCTCGACGGCGGGCTCACGCTCAACGGCGATATCTTCTTCTACAATTACAAGGGCTACCAGATTTCGCAAATCGTGGACCGCACCTCCGTCAATCTGAATTTCGACGCGACGGTGCGCGGCGCGGAACTGGAAGCGACCTACGAGCCGCTGCCCGGCCTGAAGCTCGCGTTTGCCGGCGGCTACGAAGATACCGACATCAACAAGAATCAATTCGCCATCGATCTGATCGATCGCACGGCCGGTGTGCCCGGCTGGGTGGTGATGAAGCCATCGGTGGGGCAATCGTCCAACTGTATCTTCCCGGAATATGTGGCGGCCGCGCTTGTGCAGGAATATCAGGGCGGCGGCGAAGGCAATATCGGCGTCACCGCTTGCGGCATGGCCTATTCGGCGCATATCGATCCCGTCACGAGCAATTATTACGATCCGAACACGACGTCGTTCACGGGTCCTCCGTATCCCACGGTCTATCCTTATCCCGGTTACGATCCCAAGAGCGTCGATCCCAGCCTCACGCCGACGCAACTCGCGAATGTGAACAACGGCCTCGGCCTTCCGCCGAACAATGGCGAAGGCTTCGCCAAGAACGTCGGCGGCAACGAACTTCCCAACGCGCCGCATTTCACCACCTCGTTCACGGCCGATTACACGATGCCGGTCTCGGCGAACTGGGCGGCGACGCTGCATGGCGACTTCTACTGGCAATCGCAAAGCTTCGCGCGCGTCTTCAACGACCGGCCCTACGACAAGATCCGCGGCTATTCGAGCGTGAACACCGCCCTGATCCTGACCGATGCGTCCGGCTGGCAGGTGATGGGTTACGTCAAGAACATCTTCAACGCGACCGCGATCACGGGCGACTTCCTCAACTCCGACGATTCGGGTCTGACCACCAACATCTTCCTCACCGATCCGCGGCTTTATGGCGTGCGCGTGACCAAGCATTTCGACTCGGACGATCTGCCCGGCGGCAGCTTCGATCTCTTCGGGGACGCGGACGGCAAGCGTCCCGATATCTGGCTTACGCTGGGCGGGAATTTCGCAGTGCTTGCCGCGAACCAGCAGCCCTACGCGCCGCCCTTCTCGGCGCTTCTCGTCAGCGATCTGCCCACGCCGCAGCAGATCCAGAAAACGCCGGTGGCGGGATTCGACTGGGAAGCGAGCCTCGCCTATCAGCCCGACAATTCGGATTGGGTCCTCAAAGCCGGCATCCGCTTCGGCCGCTCCAAGCGCAAGAACAACACGCATGAGAGCCAGCCGCTCCAGACCAGAGATTTCAAATACAACAAATACGGCGGCACGACGAAATGCCCGGCGACCAACCCGTATCCGAACTACGCTTCGTTCTGCCGCAGCGCCTATATCAACAATTTCATCGACGCCAAGGACCGCGAATCCGAGCGTCACATGATGCTCGATTTCACGCTCGGAAAAGATGTCGGCATCGGCGCGTTCGGCGGCATGACCAACACGTTCAGCGCGGGCCTGCGCGTGGCGCAGTTCACCTCCGGCAACAGCGGCATGTTCAATTCCGATCCGAATTACTATTTCGGTCCGCATAGCGGCCCCTTCACCAAATATCATGATATCTACGTCGCAAAGATGCACGAAAAGCGCAGCTTCCACGGCATGGGCCCCGAGCTGACATGGGACGCCTCCGCGCCCATCCTCGGCAGCCCCGAAGGCGGGCAGCTCGCCATCGACTGGGGCGTCAATGGCGCGGTGCTGTTCGGCCGCCAGGGCGTCAAACTCAATCATGAGCGCTCGCAATGCCATTTCAGCCATGCGGGCATTCAGAGTCTCTACACCTGCTACACCTTGCCCTCGCAATCGAAATCGGAATCGATCGAGCGCTCGCGCAAGGTCACCGTTCCCAATCTCGGCGGCTATGCGGGGATCTCGGTCCAGTATCGGGACGCCAAGGTCAGCCTCGGCTACCGCGCCGACGATTTCTTCGGCGCCATGGACGGCGGGGAATACACGCCCAAGAAATTCGATCGCGGCTTCTATGGGCCCTACTTCAACATAAGCCTCGGCTTCGGCGGCTAGAGCGCAATCCGAAAAGTGTGAAGCGGTTTTCGGATAAATTGCGCGATAACTCAAAAACCTGGGGCATGAGCGCGATTCAAAGAAGCGCGATCATGCACTAGGCGCTTAACCAGCCAATCACCGATACTGTGCAGGGCGGCAATCATGCTGCTCTGCACAAACCATTCTCCCACACATTCTGCCCCATCCGGCCTACCCTGACTGGGTTGTTCGGGGCCGCCACTCGTTGTCCCAAGCGAGACCCTTGAACAAGCCCTTTGAGGGAACTGGCAGGGGAATGGGCGAGACACCGGACAAAGCTCGTGAAAGCGCCGATTTCAGCCATCGGGGTGCGGTCATAGCCGCGCCCGGGCTGCACGACTGGTTCGTCCGCGAGGTCCTGCCGCTGGAGGCTCAACTGATGCAGTTCCTGCGCCGCACCGGCCGCAACAAGAGCGACATGGACGACCTGTTGCAGGACATCTATGTGCGCGTCTGCGAGGCAGCGCAAAAGCAGCGGCCGCATCCCGTCCGGCCCTTCGTCTTCGCGGTGGCGCGAAATCTCCTCATCGACCGGGCGCGGCGCGAGCACATCGTCTCCATCGAAGCGGTGGAGGATCTCGATGCCCTCAACATCGCCATGGATGCGCCGGGGCCGGACCAGAACGTGATGGCGCGCGAGGAATTGCGCCGCGTGCAGGCGGCGCTCGACCGTCTTCCGCCGCGCGCGCGCCAGGCGGTGATCCTGCGCAAAGTGGATGGCCTGTCGTGGCGCGAGATCGCCGCGGCCATGGGTATCACGGAGAAAACCGTCAACCACCACATCACCGATGCGATGCGCGCGCTCGCCGACATGCTTTATGGCGAGCCGCCGGGGAGCAAGCCATGAGCGCGGCGGAAGAGATTCGCGCCGCCGCCGCCGTTTGGCTGGCGAAACGCGATCGCGGCGAATGGAGCGAAGAAGATCAGAAAGCGCTCGATGCGTGGCTGGCCGAATCCTGGTCGCACACCGTCGCCTATTGGCGGCTCGATGCGGCGTGGAACCGGACCGACCGGCTGGGCGCGCTGCGCCAGCAGAAGATCGAAACGGCGCGGCCTGCGCGCGCGCCGGTCTGGCCGCTGGTGTTCAGAACGGCCGCCGCGCTCGGCTTCGTCGCGATTCTGGGATTTGCGGGCACGCAATTCCTGCACCGCCAGACCGCCACCACGCGCGACTACGCAACAGCGATCGGCGGGCGCGAAACAATCACGTTCGCCGACGGCTCGAAAATCGAACTCAACACCGACACCGCGATCCGCGCGCGCATGACGACGGCGGAGCGTTCCATCTGGCTGACACGTGGCGAAGCCTATTTCGACGTGAAGCACGATCCGGCCCATCCCTTCGTGGTCTATGCGGCGGGGCGGCGCATCACCGATCTGGGCACGAAATTCCTCGTGCGCCGCAATGCCAAGACGCTCGAGGTCGCGCTCGTCAAGGGCAGCGTGCGCGTGGGCGAGGGTGGCGGCGCCTCGCGCCTGCTCAAGCCCGGCGACGTCGCGGTGGCGAGCGCGGAATCCATGGTGATTACGCGGAAATCCGCGCGCGAACTCGCCAATGAGCTTTCCTGGCGCGACGGCGTGCTGGTGTTCGACAACGCCCCGCTCGGCGAAGTGGCGAGCGAGCTCAACCGCTACAACCGCCAGAAAATCGTTATCGCCAATGAAGACGCGGCGAAGCTGGCGGTGGTGGGCTCTTTCCGCACCGACGATGTGCAGGGCTTCACCGATATCGTGCGCGCCGTCTTCAAGCTGCATGTCGAAAACGAAGGCAACAGAATCGTGATTTCGCGCTGATGCGCAAGGGGAAAACCAGGGGGGAATGATGACGAGGACGAATTATCTCAAAGCCGCCGCGATCGGAAGCGTCAGCGCGCTTGCGCTCGCCACCGCCGCGTCGGCGATGGAATACAATATCCCGAGCGGCGATTTGAAATCGGCATTGGATCAATACGCTGCGCAGACTCATGTCTCGCTCATCGTCTCGGGTGCGGCGGTCAAGGATGTGCACACCGCCGGCGCCAAGGGCGAACTCACGGCGGACGCCGCGCTCTCGCGCATCCTCACCGGAACCGGGTTCGTGTCCTATCGCAACGCGCGAGGCGAAATCGGCATCTTGCGCGGCGAGGCGAAGCGCGACGACATCCGTCCCGATGCTCTGACGGTCGCCGACGCCGCAAGGCCCGTCCATGCCGCATCGAGCGTGGAGACGGTAATCGTCACCTCGTCCAAGATCAAAGGCGATATCCAGACCGTCCCCATCGCCATCACCGCGCTGTCCCAGGAGCAGCTGACGGAGCGCCAGATCGCCGGCGGCCCGGATCTCGTGAAGGAAGTGCCCAACCTCACCTTCACCAAAACCAATTTCACCGGCTACAACATCGAAATCCGCGGCATCGGAACGCAAGCGATTTCGGCGGCCACCGATCCGGCCGTTGCGGTGTCGTTCAACGATGTGCCGTTCCTGCGCAATCATTTTTTCGAGCAGGAATTCTTCGACGTCAACCAGGTCGAAGTCCTGCGGGGTCCGCAAGGCACGCTCTTCGGCCGCAATGCGACCGCCGGCGTGGTCAATGTCATCTCGGCCAGGCCGACCGATCATTTCGAAGCGCAGTTGTCGGCCGATTGGGGGAATTATTCCAACCGCCGCTATGAAGGCATGGTCAATGTTCCCATCTGGGGCGACAAGCTCGATCTTCGTGTCGCCGGCGAATGGACCAAGCGCGACGGCTACGCCGTAAACGAACAGACAGGCAATCCCATCGACGGGCGCGATCTGTGGTCGGGGCGCGTGTCGCTGCAGCTCCATCCGTTCGGCAGCCTGAGCGCGACCGCAATCTGGGAGCATTTCCAGGAAGACGACAACCGCGAACGCACGACCAAGCAGCTCTGCGCCCGCTCCAATGCGCCGGCGTCCGTGGACGGCCCCGCGGGTCCGCGGGACATAACCGGTGTGGGTACGTTGCCCGAAGTGTGGACGGCCTGGCTGGAACAGGGCTGCGTTCCGAAATCGCTCTACAGCAACGCGGTTTACGACACGCCGAACGGAGCGGCATTGCCCTATGTCGACGCACTGTTCGCGTTTATTCTCGAATATGCGGACCCGCGCGCCAATCCCTACGCGGACGTGACCCAGTCGCGCAATCTGCGCGTCGTCAGCTCACTGATAAATCCGCGTTACCGGGCCAAAAACGACACGTTCGAATTCAACGCCGATTACAGTATCACGCCGCAACTGACGTTGACCTCGCAAACGGCCTACAGCAAGGACTTCCTCTATTCGACGGAGGATTTCAATCGCTTCAATACGGCGCCCGATTACCTCGTGGACCAGACGACGACGTCCTTTGCCAGTCAAGGGACGCTGGTCGGACAAGACCGCGAATATTGCGATCCGCAACTCGGCTGTTCGAGCCGCCTCATCGTGCAGGACATCTCGCAGGAACACTCCAGGCAGTTTTATCAGGAGCTTCGTCTGGCCTCGAATTATCCGGGTCCGTTCAATTTCCTGCTGGGCGCGAACTATCTGAATTATCACACGATCGACGACTATTATGTGCTCTCCAACGCGACAAGCCTTGCAACGGAAGATCTCAATCACAACGCATCGATCGGGTTTACGGCGTCGCCGCATTTTTCCGCGGTCCATCTTCCCGCCGATGCAGCGCACATCGCATTCGACGGGGCGTTTGCAAACGATTGCAACCCTCAGCCGCAGGACCCGGTGGGCGGCGTGACCGCGGGCATACTCGGGATCGGTTGCGCCTATGTCGATCCCAACCCGCTGAGCCAGATCGACGGCAACGGCCACAATTATTTCCGCAGCAAGAACCCGTTCCGGCTGCATTCCTGGGCCGCTTTCGGAGAGGTCTATTATCAGGTCGCGCCGGATGTGAAGCTGACCGGCGGCCTGCGCTTTACCGACGACAAGAAAGATTTCGACGTCTATCCGAGCTGGGCGCTGGTCGCCGGCATCGGCTATCCCATGGCCGGAACGATCGTGCAGGAATGGCGCGAATTCACGGGCCGGGCCGTCGTCGACTGGACGCCGAAATTGGACTTCACGGATCAGACGCTGGTCTATGCGTCCTATTCGCGCGGCTACAAGGGCGGCGGCGCAAATCCGCCCGGCGTCGCTCCGGTTTATTCGAACGGATTGTTCGCCGGTTCGCCGGACAGCCTGACGCATCCCACGACCTTCAAGCCCGAATTCAACAACGCCTTCGAGATCGGCACGAAAAATACGCTTGCCGACGGCGCCATAACTCTGAACGGCGACGTCTTCCTGTACAAATATCGGGATTATCAAATTTCGCAGATCGTGGACCGCACGGCCATCAACACGAATTTCAATGCCACCGTCATGGGCGCCGAGCTCAGCACGGATTGGACGCCGCTGCCGGGCCTGCGTCTCGGATTCAACGGCGGCTACGAAGACGCGACCTTCGACAAAAACCAGTACGCCATCGACCTGATGGACCGCACCGCCGGTCATCCCGGCTGGATGGTGATCAAACCTTTTATAACCCAGACGTCCAATTGCATCTTGCCGACCGACACGATCAACGTGATGATCGCCAAAAATACGTCGGCGGTGTTTGCCTGCTTCACCGCATACAGCAAGGATCAGGATCCCGCCGGTACGGGATTTGCGGGCTACGCCGGTTTCGATCCTTCGACGGCGCCAAACAACGGCGAAGGCTTCACAAAGAACATCGGCGGCAACGAGATGCCGAATGCGCCGCATTTCACGACGTCGCTGACGGCCGATTATACGATGCCGGTGTCGGAGGATTGGGCGGCCACGGCGCACGCCGATTTCTATTGGCAATCCCAGTCCTTCTGGCGGATCTTCAACGACCTGACCTATGACAAGCTTCACAGCTATTCCAACGTCAACCTTGCGCTGATCTTCACCAATGCCGGGGGCTGGCAGGTCATGGGTTATGTGAAGAACGTCTTCGACACCACCGCCATCACGGGCGCCTTCCTGAATTCGGACGACACCGCGCTGACCACCAACGTCTTCACCACCGATCCGCGGCTGATGGGCGTGCGCATCACCAAGAATTTCTGAACCGCTTCGCTTGCAATCCTTGAGGGCGGTGGGAAACCACCGCCCTTTGTTTTTGCCGCTCGCTTCTGCCGCACCGCACTACATGCTGCGCCGCCGCATGAAAATAATTCCCCGTCCCCACCCCTAAACCGGCCCGGCCGCTGAGTCTCACCTCATGTGGTCCTAAGCTCAACCCCTCGGAAGGCTGGCGAGGGATGGTGGAAAAAACGGAACAGGGCCGTGACGGCAGCACCCGCCCGGATGCGCAGATGAATGCGTCCGAGGTGGAGGCGTGGTTCGTGCGCGAGGTCCTGCCGCTGGAGGCGATTTTGATGCGCTATCTTCGCCACAATTGGCGCGGTCAAAGCGATATCGAGGATCTGCGGCAGGAGATCTATGTGCGCGTCTGCGAGGCGGCGTTCCGCCAATTGCCGGATGCGGCCAAGCCGTTTGTTTTCACTACGGCACGCAACCTTCTCATCACGCGCGCGCGCGCCGGCCATGTCATTCCGATCGAGATGGTGGGCGATCTCGATGCGCTTGGTGTCGCCATCGATACGCCGGGCCCCGACCGCAGCGCGATCGCGCGCGAGGAATTGCGCAGGCTTCAGGCCGCGCTCGACCGTCTGCCCGCGCGCGCCCGCCAGGCGGTGATCCTGAAGAAGATCGACGGTCTTACGCGCCGCGAGATCGCCGCGCGCATGGGCATCACGGAGGCGACCGTGTCGGAGCATCTGGCGGCCGGCATGTCGGCGCTCGCCGGCATTCTTTACGGCGAGCCCGCCGATCTGGGGCACAAGCCATGAGCGAAACCGAGATGGCAAACGCAGCCGGGATCGACGCGCGCGCGGCGGCCTGGCTCGAACGGCGCGAAGAGGGCTTGAGCGAAAGCGACGAAGCCGCGCTTCAGGCCTGGCTTTCGGGATCGCTCGCCAATCGCGTCGCCTATTGGCGGCTGAAGGCGGCGTGGGAGCGGGCCGATCGCCTGGCGGCGCTGCGCGGCGCGGAAAAGAATTCCGCCGCGCGCATGCGCTCGTTCCTGCCGCTGCTGGTGAAGATCGCGGCGGTGATGATCGTCGTGGCGGGCGCGGGCGTTCTCGGCGTGACCTATCTTTCGCGCCCGTCGGACCGGCTTTATTCTACGCCCGTCGGCGGTCACGAGACCGTGCGCTTCGCCGATGGCACGCGCGTGGAGCTCAACACCAACACGATCATTCGCGCGCGCATGACGACCGGCCAGCGGATCCTCTGGCTCGAAAAGGGCGAGGCCTATTTCCAGGTCAAGCACGATGCGCTGCATCCGCTGGTGGTGATGGCGGGCGATCATCGCGTCACCGATCTGGGAACCAAATTTCTGATGCGCCGCGATCCGAGCCGGCTGGAAGTGGCCGTGCTCGAGGGGCGCGTCTGGTTCGACGTGCCGGATGCCGAAAGCGCGCGCACCTCGCTGCCGCTCAGCGAAGGCCAGGTGGCGATCGCGACGGGTCCCAAGGTTTCGCTCGAGCGCCAATCGATGCGCGCGCTCGACAACGCGATTTCCTGGCGCCGCGGCGTGCTCGTGTTCCGCGATACGACGCTCGCCGACGCGGCCGCCGAGTTCAACCGCTACAACCGCGAGCGGCTCGTCATTCCCGATCCGGCGATCGCCTACATCAAGATCGGCGGTATTTTCCAGGCCACCAATGTGGGCGCCTTCACCGAAGTCGCCGAGGACGTGCTCGGGCTCACCGTGCACCGCCACGGCAACGAGATCGTCATTTCGCGCTGATCGAAACCGCGAGGGGGGAACGAATGCGAAGATTGAAACATCTGACGGCCGCGCTCATTGCGGGCGCAAGCGTGGCGGCGTTCCCGGGCGCGGCATGCGCGGCCCAGTTCGACATTCCCGGCGGCGATCTCGGCCGCGCGCTCGATGTCTATACCGCCGAAACCGGCGTGCAGCTCATCTATGCCGCGACCGAAGTGCGCGGCGTCCACACCAGAGGCGCGCGCGGCGATCTCTCGGCGAGCGCGGCGCTCGACCGCATCCTGACCGGCACGGGCTTCGCCATGCACCGCCATTCGGCGGGCGCCATCGCCATCGTGCATGAAACGCCGGCCGCGCGCGCCGAAACCGCGCCGGCGGCGGCACCTTTGCGCCTCGCCGCCGCGTCGGCCGCCGCCGCGAGCGTGGAGACGGTCGTCGTCACATCCTCGAAGATCAAGGGCGATATTCAGACGGTTCCGATTGCGATTACGGCGTTGTCGCAAGAACAGCTAACATCGCGACAAATCGCGGGCGGGCCGGATTTGGTGAAGGAAGTGCCGAACCTTACCTTCACAAAAACAAACTTCAGCGGCTATTCAATCTCCATTCGCGGCATCGGCACGCAGGCGATTTCGGTAAGCACCGATCCTGCGGTGGCCGTGGCGCTGAACGATATTCCCTTTATCCGCAACCATTTCTTCGAGCAGGAATTCTACGACGTCAATCAGGTGGAAGTCGTCCGTGGCCCGCAGGGCACGTTGTATGGCCGCAATGCGACAGCCGGCGTCGTCAACGTGATTTCGGCCAAACCAACGGACCAGTTCGAAGCGATGCTCTCAGCCGATTGGGGCAATTACACCAATCGCCGCTACGAAGGCATGGTCAACATTCCCATTGTTGACGATCGCGTCGATCTGCGCATCGCGGGCGAATGGACGAAGCGCAACGGTTACACGATCAACGAAAACACCGGCGATCCGGTGGATGGCCGCGATCTATGGTCCACGCGCGTCACGCTGGCGTGGAAGCCGTCCGACAAGGTGCAAGCCTATCTCGTCTGGGAGCATTTCGGCGAAAACGACGACCGTATGCGGACGCAAAAGCAATTGTGCAAGACGGATAACCCGGCAAACGATCCGGCCATCTCAAGTGTTTTTGGCATACCTTCGCAGCTGCCGGATGGAGACGCATTCTTTTTCGGAACGAATTCTCTCAGCCAGGCCTGCTTGCCGGCCTCGATGTATTCGGCCGACGATTTCGAGGTGCCTTACGGCTATGCGCTGCCGCTTGTCGTGGCGGGGTATTACGCCCGCACGTTACGACCGGACATCGATCCCTATGCCAGCACCGTGCAATCGCGGAATCTGCGCGTGATCGAAACGCAGATCGATCCGCATTACACCGCCAAGAACGACACGCTGGAATTCAACGCGGATTACAACATCACGCCTTCGCTCACCTTCACCTCGCAAACGGGCTACAACAACGATTATCTCTGGTCCACGGAAGATTACGACCGCTTCAACACGACACCGGGAATTTTCAAAACGGCTCAGAATTCATATGGCCCGTTTACCCAGCGGTCCTATTCCCTCATCACGCCCTATTCCGATTGCAGCGCGCGCCCGGTTCCCGATGTCGCTCCACCGGACGGCACCTATTATTTCGATGATCCGCAGCTTGGTTGCAGCAACCGGCTTGTGGCGCAGGATATTTCCACCGAGCGCGCCTGGCAGTTGAGCCAGGAATTCCGGCTGGCCTCGAATTTCAAGGGCCCGTTCAATTTCAGCGTCGGCGGCAATTATATGCATTACGAAACGTTGGAGAATTATTACGTCTTCGCCAACACGCTCACCCAGTTCGCGGCCCAATCGGCAAGCGGCGGCAATACGCCATGGGTGGCAGGGGTATCGGACGACCACGAATGTCTGGACGATTCCTATACGGGCGTATCGCTTCATACCGGCGGCTACGGCTATCAATACGACAATCCGGCCCATGGCGCGGGCCAGCCGACATCGGTGTGCTATTACATCGATCCCAACCCGCTCAACGCCGTCAACAACGAAGGCCACAATTACTTCCTCAGCCAGAATCCTTACGTGCTCAATTCCTATGCCGGTTTCGGCGAAGCCTATTATCAGGTTATCCCGGAATTGAAGCTCACCGGCGGCATCCGCTGGACGGACGATCAGAAACATTTCCTCGACATCCCCAGCGAGCTTCTGGCCAATGGCTATGGCTATATGACCATCGGCGCGGTGGATCAGGAATGGAAAAAATACACCGGACGCCTGGCGGCCGACTGGACGCCCAAGCTCGATTTCACCGATCAGACGCTGATCTATGGTTCCTATGCGCATGGCTACAAGGCGGGCGGCGCCAATCCGCCCGGTGCTGCCATCTACGCTTATGGCACCGACACCGGAAACGGCATTCCCGATCATCCGAAAACCTTCAATCCGGAATTTGTCGATGCCTATGAGCTTGGCAGCAAGAACACGTTATTGGATGGCGGGCTGACGCTGGATGGTGACGTCTTCTTCTACAATTACACCGGCTACCAGATTTCGGAAATCGTCGATCGCACCTCGATCAACCTGAATTTCAACGCGACGGTGAAAGGCGCAGAACTGGAAGCGACCTATGAGCCGCTGCCGGGCCTGAAATTCAATTTCGCGGGCGGCTATGAAGATACGCGGATCGACAACGGCCAATCTTCCGTCGATCTGATGGACCGCACGGCGGGCCATCCCGGCTGGTTGCTGGTGCGGCCCTTCGTGACAGAGCCGTCGAACTGCATATTCCCGGCCTATGTCGTCGCGGCGCTGCTATCGAGTAGCGGCGAGGGCAATCCGGCCGTGTCGGCTTGCGAAATCGCATATGGCGTCGGAGGCGATCCGGTTGTGAATACGGATGACGTTTCAGCAAACTTCGCCGGTCCCTTCGACAATTTCGTCTATGGCGGGATCTGGAATGGTGCTCCCGATCCCGGCCAGCATCTCGTGCCGGGACAACCTTATTTCGTAGATCATCCACCATTTAGCCCGCCAGTCAATTTCGGTTACTCCGTATTAAATCCCAGCTATATCAACGGCATCGTCTATCCGGGCTTCGATCCCAATGCCGGAAATACGCCAGGCGATCCCTATGCCGGCCAGAACACCTACAATGGCGTCGATTACGGCCCGGCGCCCAACAATGGCGAAGGCTTCTCCAAGAATCTCGGCGGCAATCAATTGCCGAACGCGCCGCATTTCACCGTCTCTCTCAGCGGCGAATATACGCTGCCGGTGTCGGAGGATTGGGCGGCAACATTCCATAGCGATTTCTACTGGCAATCGCAGAGCTTCGCGCGCGTCTTTAATGACCGGCCCTATGACAAGATTCGAGGATACTCGAATGTCAACCTCGCGCTGATCCTGACGAGTGCGTCGGGCTGGCAGGTGATGGGCTATCTGAAGAACGTCTTCGACACCACGGCCATCACCGGCACGTTCCTGAACAGCGACGACAGTGGTCTGACCACCAACGTGTTCCTGACGGACCCGCGCCTGTTCGGCGTGCGCGTCACGAAGAATTGGTGAGCGCCATGAGGAACAATCCCGCCACACAACCTCACCTGTCATCCCGGCCAAGCGGCGTAAGCCGCGCAGAGCCGGGACCCATGGTGCCGCGTCGCGATGGGTCCCGGATCGCGCTCCGCGCGTCCGGGATGACAATTTTGATTATGGGGGGAATCACACAATGAGCGAACTGATCAACACACACGACAACCGCGCCACCATCCGCTGGAAGCTGCTCACGGGCGCTTCAGCTCTGGCTTTGACGGCCTATGTTTCGTCGGCAGGTTTGGCAAAAGCCGAAGATACCAGCCGTCCGCAAATCTGGATCGAACTCGGCGGCGAACTACAGCAGATTCATGGGCTCGGCAGCTCCTTCACCGCGCCGTTCATGACCGCCATCTCGCCCACGCCGGGACCTTATTCGGACAATATCTTCACCAGCGGCCAGCGCCCGCCGCGTTTTGCGCTGGGCTTTGACGGCGAGATCACGTTCCAGCCGGAGGATTCCGATTGGGTATTTTCGGCCGGAATCCGCTATGGCCGCTCGCACACCAACCGGCACATTCATCATCAGACCGTGCAGCCCCCCGACCCGTATGTTTCGTACCGCGGTTACGTCCATTATCTCCAGGTTTATCTTTCGCCGTTCGCGGACATCAAATCGCCGCGCCAGGAAAAACACGCTATCCTCGATTTCAGCGCCGGCAAGGATCTTGGGCTTGGGATGTTCGGGCATGACGGCACATCCACGCTCAGCCTGGGCGTGCGGTTTGCCCAATTCACGTCGAATTCGTCGATTCATGCTACCGGGCGGCCGTCGATCACGCCCCGGTTTCCCAATTATCCCAGTTTGGCGACCTTTTTTAACTACGGGCCGTTCTTCGCGTTCCATCAATACGCGATATCGGGCCATGCGGCGCGCAGCTTCAAGGGCGTCGGTCCGTCGCTGTCCTGGGAAGGATCGGCCGCCATTGCCGGTAATATGCAGGACGGCGAACTGACGCTGGACTTCGGCATCAACGGCGCCGAGCTGTTCGGCAGACAGAAGGCGAAGACCGATCACGCGACCAGCGCCTATTCCAAAACTGCCTACCGCGCAGGAGGGGCTCGCGACTACAATTTCCTCTATTCGCGAAACTCTGACCCCAGCCACAACCATCACAGCACGCGCTCCAAAAGCGTCAGCGTGCCCAATATCGGCGGTTCTATCGGCATCTCGTTCAGATATCCGAACTTCAAGTTCAGTCTCGGTTATCGCTACGACACCTTCCTCAACGCGATGGACACCGGCATAGACGCGCGCAAGACGTCGAACCTCACCTTCCACGGCCCCTATGCCTCCATCTCCATCGGCCTTGGCGATTAGGCACTGAGCCCGTCCAAGCGAGCGAAGAGCGGTTCGTTCCCGCCCGCTTGATCTCGCAGCGCAGCATCGCCATATCGCGCTTGACGGGTTCCCATTCCGCGTCCGCGAAATGCGGGTGGGGGGAGGGGGGGTAGGCGGATTTTCGGAAAACGAATAAGCCATTCCGCCGCCTGAAAAAATCCGCCCCGGACCGAATTCTCCGCCGCCACACCCCCATCCCATACCCGCCCCGTGTCCTAAGATGCGTGGGCAATCCCGAACACGGGCGGGGATGGCGAACACACCGGATACCGGCCGCGAAAACGCGCCGCCTCAGCGCGAGGGCGTGTTGGCGAACGCGTCTGAACTGGAAGAGTGGTTTCTCCGCGAGGTGTTGCCGCTGGAGTCGATGCTGATGCGATATCTGCAGCACAATTGGCGCAACGAAAGCGATATCAAGGATATGCTGCAAGATATCTATGTGCGCGTATGCGAATCCGCGGCAAAGGAATTTCCGCGCGCCACAAGGCCCTTCGTGTTCACGACCGCGCGCAATCTTCTGCTCAATCGCCTGCGCGATGCGCAGGTCGTTCCCATCGAAGCCGTCGCCGATGTGGAAGCGCTGCAGGTCGCGGTCGATGAGCCCGGTCCCGATCAGGCTGCGGCTGCGCGCGATGAATTGCGCCGGCTGCAGGCCGCCCTCGACCGGCTTCCGCCGCGCGCCCGCGAGGCGCTGGTGCTGCGCCAGGTCGAAGGTCTGTCGCGCCGCGAGATCGCCAAGGCCATGGGCATCGGCGAGGAGACGGTGAAGGATCATCTGTCGGCGGGACTCAGGCTTCTCTCGGCCATGTTCTTCAGCGAGCCCGCCGATTTCAGGAGGCGGCCATGAGCGCGGATCCGCGCGATGCGCTCGACGCCGCTTCGATCGAAGCGCGCGCGTCCGATTGGGTGATCGCGCGCAAGACCTCCGAGGATTGGACGGGCGCCGATCAGGAAGCGCTCGATGCGTGGCTTGCCGGTTCCATGGCGCACCGGATCGCCTATTGGCGGATGAACCAGGCGTGGAGCCAGACCAACAGGCTCGCGGCTTTGCGCCGGAGCGAAGCGCGCGACAAGCAGCCAGCGCCCGCGCGCGCAGGTGTCCTGCCGAACATGCTGAAGATCGCGGCCGTGTTCGTGGCGGTGGCGGCGCTCGGCATCGGCGCGGCCTACCGGCTCGCCGCGCCGCGCGACCGCGTTTTCTCCACGCCCGTGGGCGGCCACGAGGTCGTGAATTTCGCCGACGGTTCGAGCATCGAGCTCAACACCAACACGGCCCTGCGCGCGCGCATGACGACCGATCAGCGCATCGTCTGGCTCCAGAAGGGCGAGGCCTATTTCCGCATCAAGCACGATTCCACCCATCCCTTCATCGTGATGGTCGATGGCCACCGCGTCACCGATCTGGGAACGGAATTCCTCGTGCGCCGGGGTGCGCGCAATCTCGAAGTCGCGGTCATGCAGGGCCGCGTGACGTTCGATGCGCCCGATTCGCATACGCCTTCGCAGATCGCGCTTCTGACCGCGGGCGAGGTCGCCACCGCCGATACCGCCACCGACCGCATCCGCGTGAGCAAGATGGCGTTGCAGGAATTGACCGACGAGCTCGGCTGGCGCAACGGCGTGCTGGTGTTCAACCACACCAGGCTCGCCGAAGCCGCGGCCGAGTTCAACCGCTACAACCGCGAGAAGCTCGTGATCCGCGACGCCGCGGTGGCGAACCTCGAAATCGGCGGCACGTTCCAGGCCAACAATATCGAGGCGTTCACGGATGTCGCCCAGCACATCCTGAATCTGCATGTCGAATATCACGGGCGCGAGATCGTGGTGACGCGCTGAGCCAAGCCGGAAAACGGCAGGGGGGATTGAATGACGGGACTGAAATATCTCAAAGCCGCGCTCATCGGCGGAGCGGCCGCGATCCTGACGGCGAGCGCTTATGCGCGCCAGTTCAACATCCCGGGCGGCGATCTGGCGAACGCGCTATCCGAATATTCGAGCGTCACCGGCGTGCAGCTCATCTATGCCGAGGCGTCGATCTCCGGCATCCGCACGCGCGGCGTGAAGGGCGATCTTTCGGCGGAAGCCGCGCTGTCGAAGCTTCTGTCGGGCACCGATTTCGTGCCCTATCGCCATTCGCCGAACGTCATCGGCATCACGCGCCAGGTGCGCGCGCCGCACCAGGCGCAAGCGGACGTTCTGGCCGGCGCCGCGCCCGACCGCGCCGCGGCGAGCGTGGAGACCGTGGTTGTCACCTCGTCGAAGATCAAGGGCGATATCCAGACGGTTCCTATTGCGATCACCGCGCTCTCGCAGGAACAGCTTACGTCGCGCCAGATCGCCGGCGGTCCCGATCTGGTGAAGGAAGTTCCGAACCTTACGTTCTCGAAAACGAATTTTACCGGTTACAACATCGAAATCCGCGGCATCGGCACGCAGGCGATTTCTGTGACAACCGACCCGGCCGTGGCAGTGGCGTTCAACGACACGCCGTTCATCCGCAATCATTTCTTCGAACAGGAATTTTACGACGTATCGCAGGTCGAGGTTCTGCGCGGTCCGCAAGGCACGCTCTATGGCCGCAACGCGACGGCAGGCGTCGTCAACGTCGTTTCCGCAAAACCGACCGACGAATTCGAGGCGATGCTTTCCGCCGATTGGGGCAATTACAGCAACCGGCGTTACGAAGGCATGGTCAATCTGCCCATCGTCGGCGACAAGCTTGCGCTGCGCATCGCGGGCGAATGGACCAAACGCGACGGCTACAGCTTCAACCAGACGACCGACAAGCCCATCGACGGGCGCGATCTTTGGTCGAGCCGCGTCACGCTGGGCTGGAAGCCTGTCTCGAGCATCGAAGCCGATTTCATCTGGGAACATTTCCAGGAAGACGACGATCGCCTGCGCTCCGGCAAGCAGCTTTGCAAAACTGATTTCGGCCCGGGCGCGTCCAGCATTCTGGATACCGGCAAGCTGACGGCCGTCGACGGAACGATCGTGACCGTTCCGAGCGCCGGTGGCGGCGTGTTCAATCTGAACCAGGCTTATTTCAGCCAGGGCTGTTCGCCCGCCTCGCTCTATTCGAAGGATTCGTTCGAAGTGCCGAACGGATTCTCGCTGCCGTTCGTCAACGGTGCCTCGTTCGAAGGATTGCTGAACGACAATATCGATCCCTATTCGCAAGTTACCCAATCGACGAATTTGCGCAACATCCAGTCGGCGATCGAGCCCCGCTATGTCGCCCGCAACGATACGCTCGAGTTCAACGCGAGCTGGAACGTCACGCCCGCGCTGACCATCTCCTCGGACACCGGCTTCAACAACGATTTCCTGTGGTCCACGGAGGATTACAACCGCTTCGACACTTCGCCCGGCATTTTTGCAAGTCGCAATGACGAGCGGCAAGAAGTGGACTCGAATGGCGTCTTCTGCGATCCGCAACTGGGTTGCAGCGACCGGCTCGTGGTGCAGGATCTGTCGACCGAACATTCCTGGCAGTTCAGTCAGGAGTTCCGTCTGGCTTCGAATTTCACCGGGCCGTTCAATTTCAGCGTGGGCGGCAACTATCTTCACTACGAAACCGATGAGTTTTACTACGTCTTCTCCAACACGTTCTCGATGATTTCGTTGAACAATGTCGGCTGCGGCGCAGTCTATCAGCCAGGCGTAACGAACAATCTCTATTGCCTCAGCAACGGCAGGGGATACGAAACCGATGTCGCCGACATCAACTCCATCCCCACCGAATCGCCGCAATACATGGATCCCAATCCGCTCACGCGACTGGACAATGAAGGCCACAATTATTTTCTCAGCCAAAATCCCTATGTGTTGAATTCCTATGCCGGGTTCGGCGAGGTCTATTACAACGTCACCCGGGACCTGAAGCTGACAGGCGGCCTGCGCTGGACCGACGACGAGAAACACGTCATCGAAATTCCGAGCGAACTTCTGGTGGAAGGCTATGGCTATCCCAGCATCGGCTCCGTCGATCAGAAATGGAACGAATGGACGGGCCGTCTCGTCGCGAACTGGTCGCCCAAACTTTCGTTCACCGATCAGAGCATGTTTTATGGCTCATACGCGCATGGCTACAAGGCGGGCGGCGCCAATCCGCCGGGCGCGGTTCTCATCAATGCCGATACGAGTTGCGGCTTCACCAATGCCGGTTGCGGTGCGGGCCAGGTCAATATCAGCTTTCCGGTTCATCCCGCGACCTTCAAGCCGGAATTCATAGATGCGTATGAAGTCGGCACCAAGAACACGCTGCTCGACGGCGCGCTGACGTTGAACGGCGATGCGTTCTTTTACAATTACAAGGGCTATCAGATCTCGCAGATCGTGGACCGCACCTCCGTCAATCTCAATTTCGACGCGACGGTACGGGGTGCGGAACTGGAAGCGACCTACGAGCCGCTGCCCGGCCTGAAACTCGCGTTTGCCGGCGGTTACGAAGATACCGACATCAAGAAGAACCAATACGCCATCGATCTCATGGATCGCACGGCCGGCGTGCCCGGCTGGGTCGTGATGAAACCATCGGTCGGCCAATCGTCGAATTGCATTTTCCCCGAATACGTCGCGGCGGCGCTCGTGGAGCAATATCCGGGCGGCGGCGAAGGCAATATCGGCGTCACGGCCTGCGGCATGGCCTATTCGGCGCATATCGATCCGGTCACGGCCGACTATTACGATCCGAACGAAACCACATTCGCGCATGGCACGTTCAACGGCTACATCTATTATCCCTATCCGGGGTATGACCCCAAGAGTGTCGATCCGAGCCTGACGTCCACACAGTTGGCCAACGTCAACAACGGCCTCGGCCTGCCGCCGAACAATGGCGAAGGCTTCGCCAAGAACGTCGGTGGAAACGAACTTCCCAACGCGCCGCATTTCACCACCTCGTTCACGGCCGATTACACGATGCCGGTCTCGGCGAACTGGGCGGCGACGCTGCATGGCGATTTCTACTGGCAATCGCAAAGTTTCGCGCGCGTCTTCAACGACAGGCCTTACGACAAGATTCGCGGTTATTCGAGCGTGAACACCGCCCTGATCCTGACCGACGCATCCGGCTGGCAGGTGATGGGTTACGTCAAGAACATCTTCAACGCGACCGCGATCACGGGCGACTTCCTCAACTCCGACGATTCGGGTCTGACGACCAACATCTTCCTCACCGATCCGCGGCTTTATGGCGTGCGCGTGACCAAGCATTTCGACTCCGACGATCTGCCCGGCGGCAGCTTCGATCTCTTCGGGGACGCGGACGGCAAGCGTCCCGATATCTGGCTTACGATCGGCGGCAATTACAACGCCACGCTCGCCGATAGCGTCGAGCCCTACGATCCGCTGGCCATGGCGAATTTCCCCAATGGCGGCAGCGCCACGCCGCCCTGGGCGGTGGGATTGCCCACGCCCGCGCAATTGCAGAAACAGCCAAAATCCGGCTTCGATTGGGAAGGCTCGCTCACCTACCAGCCGGATGGTTCGGATTGGGTGCTCAAGGCGGGTATCCGTTACGGGCGCACGCTGCATCGCAAATCGACCCATGAAAGCATCGTGGCCGGCACGAAGGAAGGAGTCAGCAAGTACGGAAAGTATGCCTTCTCCTGCGCGTTTCTCGCTTCGTATGATCCCGCGTATGCCAACGAGTGCTATCACGGCCGCGTGAAGGAATTCGACGATTCGCTCGATATATCGAGTGAAAAACACGCGATTCTCGATTTCACGCTCGGAAAGGACGTCGGCATCGGCACGTTCGGCGAAGGAGGGACGAGCACGCTCAGCGCGGGCGTGCGGGTCGCACAATTCGATTCTCACTCCCACCTGCGTCTTGGCGCCGGCCCGCATTATAATTTCGTCGAGGATCTCTCGCAGAAATATCACGAGATCTTCGAATTCGACACAACCGAGCGGCGCAGCTTCCATGGTATCGGGCCCGAAATCGCGTGGGATGCCGGCACTCCCGTCCTGGGCAGTCCGTCCGAGGGCCAGGTCATGTTCGATTGGGGCGTGAATGCGGGCGTGTTGTTCGGCCGCCAGAATGCCGTGTTGCACCATCATGTCAGCCATTGCCGGATCGACGGTTTCGGATCGCTCGCGAATTGCGAAGGCGCGCCCTTCGGCGAAACCCAGAGCTATATGCTCCAGGAACCGCCGGACAATGTCAGCCGCTCGCGCAAGGTCACCGTCCCCAATCTCGGCGGCTATGCGGGACTGTCGGTCCGCTACAACGACGCCAAGGTCAGCCTCGGCTACCGCGCCGACGAGTTCTTCGGCGCCATCGATGGCGGCGAATACACGGCCAAGAAGGAAAACCGCGGTTTCTATGGGCCCTACTTCAACATAAGCCTCGGATTTGGGGACTAGAAGCGCCGCCCGGCCTTTGCAATAATCTTCCCGCGCGCAGCGTTTTCGCGGGAAGGGGAATGCACAGCACCGACGGTCAGGAAGTGAAGTCGCAGAGCGCGCCCGCGCCTGCCAACGACGCGCCCAAGGACGAGGCGCCCAAAGACGAGGCGCCAAAGAACGAGGTCACGGGCATCCTCTGGCTCGCCTCCTATCCGAAATCCGGCAACACCTGGACGCGCAATTTCCTGCACAATCTGCTCAACATCCTCGAAGGCAAGGCCGAGGATGCGCAGGACATCAACGCGATGAACGAATTCACCTTCTGGGAAATCTCGGCCAAGGCTTACGAGAAATTCCTGGAAAAGCCCGTCACCGAATCCACGCGCGAGGAAATCGCCGCCGTGCGCCCCAAGGTACAGGAGATGATCGCCGAAAGCACCGACGGGCTTGCGATGGTCAAGACCCATCATTGCCTGGTGATGGATCGCGGCGTTCCCGCCATCAATCTCGCGGTCACGGCAGGCGCGGTTTACATCGTGCGCAATCCGCTGGACGTTTCGATCTCGCTCGCCAATCACATCTCGGGAACCATCGACGATGCCATCCGCATGATGGAAACGCGCGGGCTGGAAACGGCGATCGGCGAGCGCAACGTCCACGAGATTTACGGCTCCTGGAGCCAGCATGTCGAAAGCTGGACGCGAAAGGCGCACCGCGGCATCTATGTGATGCGCTATGAGGATATGCTGCGCGATCCGATGAAGATCTTCGGCGGGCTCGCGCGGCATTTGCTGCTCAATCCCAAACCGGATCAGCTCCGCCTCGCCATCGACCGCTCCGCGTTCGACAAGTTGAAGGAACAGGAAGACAAGGAAGGCTTCCGCGAAAAGCCCGACAAGGCCGAGCGCTTCTTCCGCGCCGGCAAATCCGGCGAATGGCATGAAAAGTTGAGCCGCCGCCAGGTGCGCCAGATCGTGCAGATGCATCACGAACAGATGCGCCGCTTCGGTTATCTGACCGACGATCTGAAACCGCTGATCGGCATGAAAGAACCGAATTAGCGGCGCTTTCCGCGTTGCAGCAAAAATAATCTCCACCTCGCATCCCCACCCCGGCGGCTCTCGGCTGTCCCACTCAGTGTAACCTGAAGCTCCGGTCCCTTCGGACAAGAGCAGGCGGGGGATGGTTGAGATAACGGACGATCGCGATGGCGCGCGCCGCCTGGACGCTGTGATGAACGCGGCGCGGGTGGATTCGTGGTTCGTCGCCGAGGTGCTGCCGCTGGAAGCGATGCTGATGCAATACCTGCACCACAATTGGCGCAACAAGGCCGATGTCGAAGACCTCCTGCAGGATGTCTATGTGCGCGTCTACGAGGCCGCGCTGAAGGATATTCCGCATCAGCCGAAATCTTTCGTCTTTACCACCGCGCGCAATCTCCTCATCAATCGCGCGCGGAAAGAACAGGTCGTTTCCATCGAGGCGGTGGCCGATCTGGAAGCGCTGAGCGTGGCGCTCGATCAGCCGGGCGCGGATCGCACCGTCATCGCGCGCGACGAATTGCGCCGGCTGCAAAGCGCGATCGAGAAATTGCCGCCGCGCTGCCGCGAAGTCGTGGTGCTGCGCCGGATCGAGGGAATTCCGCGCCGCGAAATCGCAAGCCGCATGGGCATCGGCGAAGATACCGTCGCCGAATATCTCGCCAACGGCATGAACATTCTGGCCGATATCCTTTACGGCGAGCCCGCCGATCTCAGGGGCAAGCCATGAGCGGCGCCGCGAAGGACGTGAAAGCGGCCGCCTCGTCCTGGCGCGAGCGGCAGGATCGCGCCGATTGGAGCGCGGACGATCAGGCCGCTTTCGATGCCTGGATCGCCGAAGATTATGCGCACAGGACCGCTTTTCTGCGCGTCGATGCCGCCTGGGCGCGCACCGAGCGGCTGGTGGCGTTGCGCGGCTCCTCGCCCGAGAACGCCGAGCCCTCGCGCGCAAAGCTCCCGCTCTTCGCGAAGCTCGCTGCCGCGCTGATCTTCGCGGCGGCCATCGGATTGGGCGGCGCGCGCTATCTCCTGAAGCCCGAGGATCGCACCTTCTCCACGCCGGTCGGCGGCCATGAGGTGGTGAGTTTCGCCGACGGTACGCGCATCGAGCTGAACACCGACACCGTGTTGCGCACGCGCATGACGACGGACGAGCGCATGGTCTGGCTCGACCGCGGCGAAGCATTCTTCACGGTCAGGCACGATGCGGCCCATCCCTTCGTGGTGATGGTCGGCGGGCGGCGCGTCACCGATCTCGGAACCCAATTCCGCGTGCTGAAGGACGGCAAGCGCACGGAAGTGGCGGTGGTGCAGGGCAAAGTGCGCTTCGAAGCGCCCGATGCGCCGATGCAGACCGCGGTCTTGACGCCCGGCGATGTGGCGACCGCCACGGCCGGCTCGATGCTGCTCACCAAGAAATCGGAAACCGCGCTCGCCAACGAACTCGGCTGGCGGCGCGGCGTGCTCGTGTTCCGCTACACGCCGCTCGCGGACGCGGTCGCGCAATTCAACCGCTACAACGAGACCAAGATCGTCGTGGCGGACGAAGCGGCGGCGAGACTTAAAATCTACGGCACTTTCCGCGCAACGCATGTGGAGGATTTCACGGCGCTGGCGCAGATGGTGCTCGGCCTTCACATCAAATCGGACGGAAACGAGATCGTCATCACGCGCTGATGCCTCAAAGGGGGGAATATGACCGGATTGCACGGATTGAAATCGGCTCTGATCGGCGGGGTTTGCGCGCTGGCGATTGCGGGCGGCGCCTCGGCCAAGGAATTCGACATCCCGGCCGGCGATCTCGCCACCGCCCTCGATGCCTATACCAAACAGACCGGCGCCGATCTCATCATCTCCGGCGATTCGCTCAGAGGCACCCATACGCGCGGCGCGCATGGCGATCTGACCGCCGACATGGCGCTCGCGCGCATCCTCGACGGCACGGGCTTCGCCGCGAAACGCACGCCGAACGGCGCCATCGGCCTGGTGCGCGAAGCGAAATCCGCCGCGGCCAAACCGGAAATGCTTGCGGATGCGGCGCCGGTGCATGCCGCGGCGAGCGTCGAAACGGTCGTGGTCACCTCGTCGAAGATCAAGGGCGACATCCAGACCGTCCCGATTGCCATCACCGCGCTGTCGCAGGAGCAATTGACCTCCCGCCAGATCGCGGGTGGCCCCGATCTGGTGAAAGAAGTGCCGAATCTGACATTCACCAAGACGAATTTCACCGGCTATTCGATCCAGATTCGCGGCATTGGTACACAAGCGGTTTCGGTGACGACCGATCCCGCGGTTGCGGTCGCCTTCAACGATATTCCGTTCATCCGCAATCACTTCTTCGAACAGGAATTCTATGATGTAGGCCAGGTCGAAGTGCTGCGCGGACCGCAAGGAACGCTTTATGGCCGCAATGCGACGGCTGGTGTTGTGAACGTCATCTCTGCCAAGCCGACCGATAAATGGGAAGCGATGGCGTCGGTTGATGTCGGCAATTATCAGAACCGCCGCACGGAAGCGATGCTCAACATTCCGATTGTAGGCGATAAGCTTGACCTGCGGGTCGCAGGTGAATGGACCAAGCGCGACGGCTATTCGTTCGACACGACGACTGACAAACCCATCGATGGCCGCGATCTCTGGTCCAGCCGCATGACAGTTGGCTTCAAACCATTCGAACATTTGCAGGCCTATGCCGTCTGGGAGCATTTTCAGGAGGACGACGATCGCATCCGCTCATCCAAGCAGCTCTGTAAAAAGGATCCTGGGCCGGACTCTGTTGATGGGTTAGATCTCGACACCACGGGGGATGCGAATTTCTATCGTGCCTGGCTTAGTCAGGGTTGTCTGCCGACGTCGCTTTATTCGCCGGATGCGTTCGAGACACCGAACGGACAATCCATTCCCTTTGTCGCGGCAGACGAGTTCATATTCAATGGAGCGGGCGGCACTGCAGCCAACGGGTTCCTGCTCAATCAAATCGATCCCTATGGGAGCGTCACGCAGTCGCGCAATCTACGCGACATCCAGTCCGATCTGACGCCGACCTATCGCGCCAAAAACGATACACTCGAACTGAATGCAGATTTTGATGTGACGCCGCAATTCACGCTTACGTCGCAGACGGGCTATAATAAGGACTTTCTCTATTCGACTGAAGATTTCAACCGCTTCAATACCGCACCTGGCCTTTTCGGGTCTGTCGGAGGAAGCGGTGGAGCTCCCGAAATTTCACCTGGCGGTATCTACTGCGATCCGCAGCTTGGATGTTCAAGCAAGATGGTCGGCGAAGACCTATCGCAGGAACGCGCCTGGCAATTCTCGCAGGAATTGCGGCTGGCATCGCATCTCGACGGACCGTTCAATTTCAGTATCGGCGCCAACTACATGCATTATCAAACGATTGAGGATTACTATGTTTTCTTCAATCTCCTCACGGCGGCCGAACAATTGTTCAATGGTCAGGGAGCTGGCGATTTCACATTAGGCCATCCGTTTGGCGGCGGAGCTCCTTTCGAGATACCGGCAACGACGGATGATATGCTCGCTTTCTACGCCCCTCTTGGCGCCTTTCCCTCAAATTATGGCTGCGGCAATGGGGGCGGCCCCTTCTGCACATATATCGATCCCAATCCGGTCAGCAGCCTGAATGGACTGGGCCACAACTATTTTCGGAGCCAGAACCCCTACAGGTTGAATTCGTGGGCCGGATTCGGCGAGGCCTATTATCAGGTTTTGCCGGATGTGAAGCTCACGGGCGGCTTGCGCTGGACCGATGATCGCAAGCTATTCACGGTTATTCCGAGTTGGGTTTTTCTGCTGGGCGGCGGTTATCCGGTTGCGGGCATTGTCAAGCAGGAATGGAAGGAATGGACCGGGCGTTTCAATGTGGACTGGTCGCCCAAGCTCGAATTCACCGATCAAACGCTGATCTATGCTTCTTACTCGCGCGGCTACAAAGGCGGCGGCGCCAACCCGCCGGGACCGCAGCCGAATGTGTTCAGCGCGCAATCCTTCGTAATCCATCCGGCGACCTTCGATCCGGAATTCGTGAATGCTTATGAGTTGGGAACCAAGAACACGCTGCTCGACGGCAGCATGACCTTGAACGGCGACATCTTCTACTATGATTACAAGGGCTATCAGATTTCCCAGATCGTTGATCGCACGTCGATCAATTTCAATGTCGATGCCAAGGTTAAAGGCGCCGAGGTCGAAGCGACATGGGAGCCGCTGCCGGGCCTGAAGTTCAATTTCGCGGGCGGTTATGAAGATACCTCCGTCGACAAGGGTCAATCGGCCATCGATCTGATGGACCGCACGGCAGGGCATTCCGATTGGATGATCCTGCATCCGTTCCCGACGTCTACAAACAATTGCATTCTGCCTCAATCCGTGATCCGGCAGTTCATAGAGAACTTCCCGGCAGATCCGACGCAGACGGCCGCATTCAATCCGCTTTTAGTGGCATGCGATCTTGCCTATGCAGCCAATGCCGATCCCATCTATAGCGGAATTTCTCTGGCTGCTTTCGGCATCACCGGATTCGATCCGGCGAACGCCCCTAACAACGGCGAGGGCTTCGCGAAGAATCTCGGCGGCAACAAACTGCCAAATACGCCGCCCTTCACGCTCTCGTTCGGCACGCAATACACCATGCCGGTCAGCGAGGACTGGGCGGCTACGGCGCATGTCGATTTCTACTGGCAGGGCAATTCCTATGCGCGAATCTTCGACGACAAGCCCTATGACAAGTTGCGCGGTTACAGCACGACCAATCTCGCGGTGGTTTTCACCAATGCGGATGGCTGGGAAGTGATGGGTTATGTGAAGAATGTGTTTGACAAGACCGCCATCACCGGCGCCTTCCTGAATTCGGACGACACCGCCCTCACCACCAACGTCTTCCTCACCGATCCGCGTCTTTACGGCATCCGGATCACCAAAAGCTTCTGATCCTCAAATCGCTTGCACGGCCTTGAGGGCGGCGGTTTACCGGGCGTAGTCGCAAGACGAAGCCCGGGGGAACCCACCGCCCTTTCCTTTTTCCGTCTCTTCGCACTCGCACCCGCCATGCTGCGCCGCCGCAAAAAAATCCCGGCCCCCGCGCTTAAATTCCCAAACCCTTCTTCGTTCTAGACAATAGACCTTGAGTTCCAACCCGGTGCGAACGGGGATGGCCGATACATCGGAAACCGAAGGCAATGGCATCTGCCGGACGGATGCGCGCATGTCTGCGCCCGATGTGAAGGCCTGGTTCGTTCGCGAAGTCCTGCCGCTCGAAGGCGCGCTGATGCAGTTCCTCAATCACAATTGGCGGAAGGCGAACGATCTGCCCGATCTGAGGCAGGAGGTCTATGCGCGGGTCTGCGAGGCCGCCCGCAGCCAGATACCGCATCCCGTCAAGCCGTTCGTCTTCGCGATCGCCCGCAATCTTCTGATCGATCGCGTGCGGCGCGAGCAGATCGTGCCCATCGATGCGGTGTCGGATCTCGATGCGCTGGCCATCGCGGCGGATGTGCCCGGGCCCGACCGCGCTGCCATCGCGCGCGACGAGTTGCGCCGTCTGCAGGCCGCGTTGGATGAGCTGCCCCCGCGCTGCCGCGAGATCGTGGTGCTGGCGCGCATCGAAGGTTTCTCGGGGCGCGAGATCGCCGCCCGGATGGGCATCTCCGATTCGGCGGTGTCGCAGCAACTCGATCATGGCATGCGCGCGCTCGCCGATGCGCTTTACGGGGCGGTGCGCAAATGAGCGGAGCGGCGATGAAAATCGAATCCGAAGCCGCATCGTGGCTGCGCCGCCGGCTTCACGGCGAATGGAGCGATGCCGATCAGAGCGCGCTCGATGCCTGGCTCGCGGCGTCCGATGCGAATTGCGTGGCCTATTGGCGGCTGGAAGCGGCGTGGGACAAGGCGCAGCGTCTTTCCGCGCTGCAGCCATCGGCGGGTGAAGCTCTTCCATCGCGGCCGTTTGGGCCCACGATCCTCAAGATCGCCGCGGTGTTCGTCGTGGCGGCCATTCTGGGCATTGCGGGTGCGCGTTTCTATTCCGAACCGCATGACCGCAATTATTCGACCGGGCTCGGCGGGCGCGAGACCGTGCGTTTCGCCGACGGCTCCAGCATCGAATTGAACACCAACACGCATCTGCGCGCGCGCATGACGACCGAACAGCGCATCGTCTGGCTCGACCGGGGCGAGGCCTATTTCTCCATCAAGCACGATCCCACCCATCCTTTCATCGTCATGGTGGGCAATCATCGGGTCACCGATCTGGGCACGAAATTCATGGTGCGGCGCGACGCGGACAAGCTGCGCGTCGCCGTGATGCAGGGCCGCGTCACCTTCGACACGCCCGATGCGCAAGCCTCTTCGCAGGTCGCGGTGTTGCGTCCCGGCGATGTGGCGACCGCCACGGCCAAGGAGATTTCGCTCTCCAAGGAATCGGCGGAAGAACTCGAGATCCAGCTCGCCTGGCGGCGCGGCGTGCTCGTGTTCGACGATACGCCGCTGGCCGAGGCCGCCGCCGAATTCAACCGCTACAACCGCACCAAGATCGTGGTCGCGGAATCGGCGGCGCATGTGCCGGTGGTGGGAACGTTCCCGGTCAACGATATCGAGGATTTCACGCGGCTGGCGCATATGGCGCTCGGCCTTTCCGTCGAACGGCACGCAACGGAAACGGTGATCGCGCGCTGACGCGACGCCCGGCGAAATTCAGGGGGGAGTGATGAATTCATATCTGAAATCGGTTCTGGCGGGCAGCGTTTCGGTCGCGGCGCTGAGCACCGGCGCCTTCGCGCGCGATTTCGACGTGCCGAGCGGCGATCTCAAGGATGCGCTCAACATCTACGCCAACCAGGCGCGCGTGGCGCTAATCGTGTCGGGCGATGTGATCCGCGGCGCGCGCACCAAGGGCGCGCATGGCGATTTCACCGCCGAAGCCGCGCTCGCGCGCATTCTCGACGGCACGGGCTTCACGGCGCGGCGCACGGAATCGGGTGCCATCGGCGTGGTGCGCGCCGGCCCGGCTTCGGTTCAGCATGTGAGGAGCGAAGTTGCGCTGGCGCAAGCGCCGACGCGCGAAGCGGCGGCGTCTAATGTGGAAACGGTCATCGTCACCTCGTCGAAGATCAAGGGCGATATCCAGACGGTGCCGATTGCGATCACCGCGCTGTCGCAGGAGCAGCTCACGTCTCGCCAGATCGCCGGCGGTCCCGATCTGGTGAAGGAAGTTCCGAACCTCACCTTCAGCAAAACCAACTTCACCGGCTACAACATCGAAATCCGCGGCATCGGTACGCAAGCCATCTCCGTGACGACCGATCCCGCGGTGGCGGTGGCCTTCAACGATACGCCGTTCATCCGCAATCATTTCTTCGAACAGGAATTCTACGACGTAGCACAAGTGGAAGTGCTGCGCGGTCCGCAAGGCACGCTTTACGGCCGCAACGCGACGGCGGGCGTGGTCAACGTGGTCTCGGCCAAACCCAGCGACGAATTCGAAGCGATGCTTTCCGCCGATTGGGGCAATTACACCAACCGCCGCTATGAAGCCATGGTCAATCTGCCGATTGTGGACGATCGCCTGGACTTGCGTATCGCCGGCGAATGGACCAAGCGCGATGGTTACAGCTACAACCAGACGACAGGCCAACCAATCGACGGCCGCGATCTGTGGTCGAGCCGCGTCACGCTGGGCTGGAAGCCCGTTTCGAGCGTGCAGAGCTATCTGATCTGGGAACATTTCTCGGAAAACGACGACCGCCTGCGTTCCGGCAAACAGCTTTGCAAGACCGATCCCGGCATCAGCGAATTCGATACGCCATTCGGTCCGGTAAATCCGGACAATCCGCAGACTGCCACGTTCGATCTTCCGTTCTCTCTCACCACGGCGTCTTTCAGCCAGGGCTGCCTGCCGAGTTCGCTCTATTCGAAAGATGCTTTCGAAGTGCCGAACGGCTGGTCGCTGCCATTCATCTCCGGCGCAACGTTCGAGGATCTGATCAACAGCACCGTCGATCCGTATCTCAGCACCACACAATCCACCAACCTGCGCAACATCCAGTCCGCCATCGAGCCGAAATATCTCGCGCGGAACGATACGCTGGAATACAACGCGACGTGGAACATCACGCCGTCGCTCGCCTTCTACTCCGACACCGGTTACAACAGTGATTTCCTGTGGTCCACCGAGGATTACAACCGCTTCGACACATCGCCGGGAATATTCCTCGGCGCCGGTTTCGGCGGCAATCCTTATGTCGATTCGAACGGCGTATTCTGCGATCATCAATTGGGTTGCAGCGACAGGCTCGTGGTGGAAGACCTTTCGACCGAGCATGCCTGGCAATTCAGCCAGGAATTCCGCCTCTCGTCGAGTTTCTCCGGCCCGTTCAATTTCAGCGCCGGAGCGAATTATCTGCATTACGAGACGACGGAGAAGTACTACGTCTTCTCGAACACGTTCACGATGATCTCGCTCGATAATGTCGGCTGCAACGATCATTACATCCAGAACGTAACGGATCATCTCTACTGCCTGAGCAACGGACGCGGCTTTTATCCGCCGGAGCGGGGCGGCGGCATCCCCACCGAGTCGCCCCAATATCTCGATCCCAATCCGTTGTCTTCGCTCAACGACGAAGGCCACAATTATTTCCTGAGCAAGAACCCATATGTGCTGAACTCCTACGCGGCGTTCGGCGAGGCATATTATAGTGTCACGCGCGATCTCAAACTGACCGCCGGCCTGCGCTGGACCGACGACGAAAAGCACTTCCTCGAATATCCGAGCCAGTTGTTGACGATCGGATATGGCTATCCCTCGACGGGCGCCGTCGATCAGAAGTGGAGCAAATATACGGGCCGGCTTGTCGCCAACTGGACGCCCAAGCTCGAATTCACCGATCAGAGCATGTTCTACGCATCCTATTCGCGGGGCTACAAGGCGGGCGGCGCCAATCCGCCGGGCGCGGTCCTGCTGCAATACACCGATACGATCAAATTCCCGCTCCATCCGCTGACCTTCGAGCCCGAATATATCGACGCCTACGAAGTGGGCACGAAGAACACGCTGCTCGACGGCGCGCTCACCCTCAACGGTGATGCGTTCTTCTACAATTACAAGGGCTACCAGATTTCGCAGATCGTGGACCGCACCTCGGTCAATCTGAACTTCGATGCGACCGTGCGCGGCGCCGAGCTCGAAGCGACCTACGAGCCATTGCCGGGCCTGAAATTCGCCTTCGCGGGCGGTTACGAAGACACCAACATTGACAGGAATCAATATGCCATCGATTTGATGGACCGCACCGCGGGCACGCCCGGCTGGGTGGTGATGAAACCATGGGTCGGCCAGTCCTCGAATTGCATTTTCCCCACTTATGTCGCGGCCGCGCTCGTCGTGCAGTATGAGGATTATGGCGAAGGCAATGCGGGCCCGCAGGCTTGCGCGATCGCCTACAATGCGGGCCTGGACCCGATAACGCAGGCGCCATATTCCGCCACCACCTATCCGATCACCGTCAGCACCTTCACCTCCCATCCGTTTCCGGTCATCTCCTATCCGGGCTTCGATCCTTCGACCGCGCCGAACAATGGCGAAGGCTTCGAAAAATCCGTCGGCGGCAACGAGCTTCCGAACGCCCCACATTTCACCGCCTCGTTCACGGCCGATTACACCATGCCGGTTTCGGCGAACTGGGCCGCCACTATTCACGGCGATTTCTACTGGCAATCGCAAAGCTGGGCGCGTGTGTTCAACGACGGGCCCTATGACAAGATCCGCGGCTATTCGAATGTGAATACGGCGCTGATCCTGACGGACGCGTCCGGCTGGCAGGTGATGGGCTATGTCAAGAACATCTTCAACACCACCGCGATCACCGGCGATTTCCTGAACTCCGACGATTCAGGCCTGACCACGAACGTATTCCTCACCGATCCGCGGCTTTACGGCGTGCGCGTGACGAAGCATTTCGACGCGGGCGATCTGCCGGGCGGCTCGTTCGATTTGTTCTCGCCGGATTCGAGCGGCAAGCAGCCGCTCTTCTGGCTGACTTTGGGCGGCAATTACAACGCCAATATAAGCGCAACGGTCGATCCCTATAATCCGCTGGCCGCGGCCAATTTCCCCAATGGCGGCAATCCGACGCCGCAATGGGCCTCCGGCCTGCCCACGCTGGCACAACTTCAGACGACGCCCAACGCCGGCTTCGACTGGGAAGGAACGCTGTCCTACCAGCCGTCCGGTTCGGATTGGATTTTGAAGGCGGGCATCCGATATGGCCGTTCCTTCCACAACAAGACGTTGCACAAAAGCCAATATGCCGGAACCAGAGAGGGCATGAGCTTCTTCGGGAACTATTTTTCCTGCGCCTTCTTTGCGCATTATTATCCGGCGTCGGCTGCGTCCTGCTACCACGGTAAATACAAGGAATTCGACGATTCGACCCTGCATTCGAGCGAACATCACACGATCCTCGATTTCACGCTGGGCAAGGATATCGGCATCGGTACGTTCAACGGAACAATCGGCGCGGGCTTGCGCGTCGCGCAGTTCAACTCGAATTCCACCTTCCAGTTGGGCGCCGATCCGCATTACAATCTTGCGACCGATCTTACCGAGAAATATCGCGACGTTTACGATTTCCGTTCCGAGGAGAAACGCAGCTTCCAGGGCATCGGCCCCGAATTGCGCTGGGATGCGTCCAACGCGCTTCTGGGCAATCCCTCGGAGGGGCAGATCGCGCTCGACTGGGGCCTGAATGCAGCCGTTCTTTTCGGGCGCCAGAAAGTATCGGGCGATCACACGGTCAAGCATTGCGCGTTTCCGGCCTATGGCTCGCCCACTTGCGGCGCACTCTTCGGCGCAACTGCCGATCCCCGCATCGTCGAGCCGCCCGATCACATAAGCCGCTCGCATCGTGCCACGGTGCCCAACCTCGGCGGCTATGCGGGGCTGTCGGTGAGATACCGCGATGCCAAGATCAGCCTCGGCTACCGGGCGGATGCTTTCTTCGATGCCATCGATGGCGGTCAGTATACGGTCGACAAGAAGGACCGCGGCTTCTACGGGCCATACGCCAATATAAGTATCGGCCTCGGCGATTAGCTTCGTTCAACTCACCGTCATCACCCGGTCGCGCGTTTTTTGCGCGCGATCCGGGTGATCCAATTTTTTCAGTTAAATGGATCACCCTCCGCAAAAATGCTGCGGGCGGGGCGATGACGGAGTATTGGGGTTAGGGTGATTGTTTTCCAAAGCCTTCTTGATTTTCGTTCCCTATATGTTCTAGCCTTCCCCCATGAACGGGATCGCGCATATCTCCGGGCGGGCGCCGTTGGGCCACGGGCCCGCGGATACGGCCCTTCAAGGCGGGCTGAAGCGCGGCAGCCTGCATGAAATCTTCGCTCAGGCTGGCCATGAGGGCGCGGCCACGGGCTTTGCGGCGGGGGCTGCCGCGCGGATCGCCGGCGCAAAGCCGCTTCTCTGGATCCGTCAGGATTATTCGGCGCTCGAATTCGGCGAGCTTTCGGCCACCGGGCTTTTCGAATTCGGGCTCGATCCCGCGCGCGTCTTTCTCTTCGCCGCCGCCAATGCGGAGGATGCGTTGCGCGCAGGCCTCGATGCGCTTTCCTGTGCCGCACTCGGTTGCGTGATGATCGAAATCCCGGGCACGCCCAAAATCCTCGATCTCGTGGCATCGCGGCGCCTGACGCTCGCAGCCGCGCAAAAGAACGTGACGGCGATCCTCTTGCGCTTCGCGGCCGCGCCCGCCGCCAGCACCGCCGAAACGCGCTGGCTTATCCGTGCGGCGCCAAAAAAAGAAATCCGTCCGGTTTTCGAAGCGGAACTCATCCGCAACCGCGCCGGGCGGCTGGGTCATTGGGTCATGGAGTGGAATTGCGATGAAACCTCTTTCGCGGCGGATCGCGGCGCTGTGGTTTCCGCGCCTCGCGACCGACCGGCTGAAGCGGCGTGCGTCGCCTGAGGCCGCCCCGCTCGTGGTGGTGGAGAAGGCGGAGAACGCGCTTCGCCTGTCGGCGCTCGACCGCAAGGCGTCCGCGCTGGGCTTGAGCATCGGCCAGCCGCTCGCCGATGCGCGCGCCATGCTGCCCGAGCTCAAGGTGATGGCGGCCAACGAGCCGGCCGATCTCAAGCTGCTCGAGCGCATCGCCGATTGGTGCGAGCGCTTCACGCCTTATGTGGCGCTTCAGCCTCCGCGTTCGCTGCTTCTGGATGTGACGGGAGTTGCCCATCTCTTCGGCGGCGAAGAGGCGCTCATCGATACGATCCGCGAACGCTTGCGCAAACAGGGCCTCATCGTGCGCGGTGCTCTGGCGGGAACTTCGCTTGCCGCGCGCGCGCTCGCGCGTTATCGCGACGGAACCGTTGCGCCGCCGGGCGAGGATGGGCGAGCCATCGCGCCGCTGCCGGTAGAAGCGCTCGATTTCGATCCCGAAACCACCCATGCGCTGCGCCATGCCGGATTGAAGACGATCGGGCAGGTCGCTTCGCGCAAGCGCGCCGAACTGACCGCGCGTTTTGGTGCCGGATTCGTCTTCGCCCTCGATGCCGCGTTCGGGCGCGCGGAAAAGCCGGTCTCGCCGCGCAATCCCTTGCCCGATTACCGCACCGAACGGAATTTCGCAGAGCCCGTCACCTCCGAAGAAATCATCCGCGCCACGCTCAAAAGCCTCGCGGGCGCGCTCGCGCAAGTGCTGGAGAAAAACGGCGAGGGCGCGCGCCGCCTTGGTGCCGTTTTTTTCCGGGCCGATGGCGCGGTTGCGCGCCTTGCGATCGAAACCGGCGCGCCGACGCGCGATTCCGCCATGATCGAGCGCCTCTTCCGCGAGAAGCTCAAGAGCCTCGCCGATCCGCTCGATCCCGGCTTCGGATTCGATCTCATCCGGCTTTCGGCCGGCCGCACGCAGAAAAGCGAATCCATCGCCGCCGAGCTCGATGCCGATGCGAATGCGCAAAAAGAAATCCGCTATCTGATCGACCGCCTGGCCGCGCGTTTCGGGGCCCATCGCATCCTCGCATTCCGCCCGAACGACACGCATATCCCCGAAGCCGCCTGGATGGCGCAGCCTGCGCAATATGCAGAAGACTCGAAAATCGAATGGAAGAGAATCCGCCGCGAAAAGGAATCTCCGCGCCGGCCTTTGCGCTTCTTCGCCAAAGCCGAACCCGCCGCCATGCTGCCATCCCATCTGCGCTGGCGCAGCGTTGCGCGCGCACTCGCGGCGCGCGAAGGACCCGAGCGCATCGCCATGGAATGGTGGCGCCATCAGGCGCCGGCGCGCGATTATTATTGCGCCGAAGACGATGAAGGCCGCCGCTACTGGCTCTATCGCAGCGCGAGCGATCTTCCCCAATGGTTCGTGCAGGGGCTCTTCGCATGAGCGATTACGCCGAAATCGCGGTCACCACCAATTTCTCCTTCCTGCGCGGGGCTTCGCATCCCAGGGAATTCGCGCTCACGGCCGCAGCGCTCGGTTATGCGGCCATCGGCATCGCCGACCGCAACACGCTGGCCGGCGTCGTGCGCGCCTATGATGCGCTGAACCAGATCGGGGAAAAATTCGGCGCAGCCCCCAGGCTTCTGGTGGGCGCGCGGCTCGTCTTCATCGACGGCACGCCGGATATCCTCGCCTATCCCTCGGACCGCGAAGCTTACGGCCGCCTCTGCCGCCTCCTGAGCGCGGGCAAGGCGCGCGCGCCCAAGGGCGAATGTTTTTTGACCCTCGAAGACCTTTACGAATGGCAAAACGGTCTTATGTTGGTGGTGCTGCCGCCCGAGCGCAGCATGAATCCGCCCGAACAACCGGGCGGCAAATACTGGAACAGGGGGGATCCCCCCCTCGAAATTTCCAGAAACAATCGAAAGCCGAATCTTAAGGCAGTTCAGGGACTTATCGAAAATCTGAGGGCCCGCGCCCCCGGCCGTGTCTGGCTCGGGGTCTCCATGCCCCATCTGGGCGATGACGCGCGCCGCCTCGCCGAATGGAAGCGCGTGGCGGAAGAGGCGGGCATTCCCCTTATCGCCACCAATGACGCGCTCTATCACGAGCCCGAGCGGCGCGAATTGCAGGATGTCGTCACCTGCATCCGCGAGCATGTGACGCTCGATGGCGCGGGGCGCTTGCTGGAGGTGAATGCCGAACGCTATCTGAAACCCAGGGCGGAAATGGCGGCGCTGTTCGAAGATGCGCCCGAAGCCATCGCCGAAACGATCCGCTTTGCAGATCGCATCGGGTTTTCCCTCGACCAGCTCAAATACAATTATCCCGACGAGCCGGTGCCGCCGGGCAAAACCGCGCAACAACATCTCGAAGATCTCGCCTGGCAGGGCGCGGCTGCTCGCTATGGCGCGATCCCCGACAAGGTGCGCGCCACGCTGGCAAAGGAACTGGCGCTGATCGGCAAAATGGAAATCGCGCCCTATTTCCTCACCGTGCACGACATCGTGCAATTCGCCAAAAGCAAAAGCATCCTTTGTCAGGGCCGCGGCTCGGCGGCGAATTCGGCCGTCTGTTTCGTGCTCGGCATCACCGCCGTCGATCCCACCGAGATCGATCTTCTGTTCGAGCGTTTCGTCAGCCAGGAACGCAAAGAACCGCCCGACATCGATGTCGATTTCGAGCATGAGCGCCGCGAGGACGTGATCCAGAACATCTACCAGCGCTATGGCCATCATCGCGCGGCGCTCACCGCGACCGTCATCTGCTACCGCCCGAGAAGCGCCATCCGCGAAGTGGGAAAAGTCTTCGGCCTCACCGAGGATGTCACCGCCGCGCTCGCCGACGGCGTCTGGGGTAGCTGGGGCGAAAGCTTGCGGGAAAACGAAGTGCGTCAGGGCCGGCTCGATCCGGCGAACGCGCTCATCGCGCGCGCGGTGAAGATGGCGAACGAGCTGATCGGTTTTCCCCGCCATCTTTCCCAGCATGTGGGCGGCTTCGTGCTCACGCGCGACCGCCTCGACGAGATCGTGCCCGTCGGTCCCGCCGCGATGGAAGACCGCCATTTCATCGAATGGGACAAGGACGATATCGACACGCTGATGATGATGAAGGTCGATGTGCTGGCGCTCGGCATGCTCACCTGCATCCGAAAAGCGCTCGATCTCATCCGCATCCACGAAGGAAAGACATTCGATCTCGCAACGGTCCCCCGCGAGGATCCGGCCGTTTACGACATGCTCTGCAAGGCCGACGCCATCGGCGTGTTCCAGGTCGAAAGCCGCGCGCAGATGAACATGCTGCCGCGCCTGGCGCCGCGGAATTTCTACGATCTCGTGATCGAAGTCGCGATCGTGCGCCCCGGCCCCATCCAGGGCGATATGGTGCATCCCTATTTGCGGCGCCGGAGCGGCGCGGAAAAGGTCGATTATCCCTCGCCGTCGCCCGGACACGGCCCGGCGGACGAGTTGCGCGACGTGCTCGGAAAGACCATGGGCGTGCCGCTCTTTCAGGAACAGGCGATGAAGCTTGCCATCGTGGCCGCGAAATTCACGGCCGAAGAAGCCAACGGCCTTCGCCGCTCCATGGCCACTTTCCGCAATGCCGGCACCATCGATTCCTTCCGCGAGAAACTCGTGGGCGGCATGGCCGCGCGCGGCTATGCCCGCGAATTCGCCGAGCGCTGCTTCAAGCAGATCGAAGGTTTCGGCTCCTACGGCTTCCCCGAAAGCCATGCGGCGAGCTTCGCCCATCTCGTCTATGTTTCGGCCTGGATCAAGAAGCATCATCCCGCCGCCTTCGCCTGCGCGCTCCTGAATTCGCAGCCGATGGGTTTTTATGCGCCCGCCGAAATCGTGCGCGATGCGCGCGACCACGATATCGAAGTGCGCCCGGTGGATGTGAATTTCAGCCATTGGGACAATACGCTCGAAGCGAACGGCAGCGCGCTTGCGCTGCGCCTCGGTTTCCGCCAGATCGGCGGCTTCCGCGAAGATTGGGCGCTGGCGCTCATCGCCGCGCGCGGCAATGCTTATGACGCGGTGGACGATGTTTCGCGCCGCGCGCATTTGCCCAAGCGCGCGCTCGTGATCCTCGCCGAAGCCGATTGCTTCCAGTCCGTCGCCATGGACCGGCGCGAAACGCTCTGGGCCGTGCGCAGGCTCGCCGATTCCGGTCAGCTTCCGCTCTTCGCCGCGCAATTCGTGGAGGAACAGCCGGAAGAGGAGATCGATCCGCTGCCCTCCATGCCGCTCAGCGAGCATGTGCTCGCCGATTACCGGATGCTGCGCCTTTCCTTACGCGCGCATCTGATGTTTTTCCTGCGCGATCTTTTCCGGGGCGAAGGGGTTTTGAGTTGCGCGGAGATTTCGGCCGCGCCCGATGGCGTGCCCGCCTCTTGCGCCGGCATCGTGCTCACGCGCCAGATGCCGGGCGATGCGGGCGTGGTGTTCATCACGCTGAGCGACGAGACCGGCGTCACCAATGTCGTGGTCTGGCCGCGGCTGGTCGAAACCTTCCGCCGCGCCATCATGGGCGCACGGCTCCTGCTCATCGAAGGCAAGGTGCAGAGAAGCCCCGAGGGCGTCGTCCATCTGGTGGCGGACCGCGTCTTCGACCGCACGGCCGAGCTCTCCCGCCTTTCGGAAGATGCGCCGCAATTCGAGACGCATACGCACGATCTCGCCCGTCATCCGCGCAATGTGCGCATCGTGCCCCGCTCGCGGGATTTTCATTAGAAAAGCCCGCCGCCATGTTTACTTCCAATTCATTAAGCCGCCTTAGGCTAGGATTAATTAACCAGCGAGGCGGCCCATGTCCGTTCCAAAGGCGTTCGCCCTTGCGCGGCCGCGCACGACCGCCGTCTCGCTCGCGCCATGGCTTTTGGGCGCCATCGCGCTTTCGCTTCTGCTGCAATGCTGGCTCGCTTTCACCCGCCAGATCAATTGGGACGAATTCTGGTTCCTCTCGCGCCTCTATCAATACCGCGAAGGCGCGCTCAGCGCGTCGCTGCAGACATTCTATGTCCATCTCTTCGCCTGGCTGCCCCATGTTTCAAACAATGTAATCGGGCGCATCGTCTCGGCGCGCGTGTTGATGCTGGGGCTGGAAGCGGGCACGTTCGCGCTTATCTATTCCTCGGCCCGGCGCTTCGTCTCGCGCGAGGCGGCGCTCCTCGGCCTCTTCACCTATGCATCGCTCAATTATGTGCTGATCCATGGCGCGGCCTTCCGCGCCGATCCAATCGCGACGTTCCTGCTGATGTCGAGTGTCGCGCTCTTTCTCGCGCCCCAGCCGGCATGGAAATCGATGATCGCCGGTGCGCTGGCCATGGCGCTCGCGGGCCTCGTCACCGCCAAATCCGTCTTCTATCTTCCGCCGATCGCCGCGATCCTTCTGTGGCGCTTCATCGAATCCGATAATCGCCGCGCATTCGCCCTCAAGCTCGGCGCCGCCGCCGCCATTTCCATGCTCGCCTTCGCCGCCGCCTTTGTGCTTCATCGCGCAAGCCTTGCGCCGCCGCGGCCCGGCTCCGCCGTGTCCACGGGCTTCGTCATCGGCATGGCGTTCGCGCCCGGCGCATTTGCGCGCACCTGGCCTTACATGTCGGCGGCCATGATCGGCAATCCGGCGACCTTCGCGGCCGCGGCCCTCGGCATTCGCCAATGCATATCGGAAACGGCCAAGGCGCGCTTGCGTTCGCTCGCGCTTCTGAGCTTCGCGTTTCCGCTGCTCACGCTCTTTTTCTATCGCAACAGTTTTCCCTATTATTATCCCTTCGCGCTGGCGCCCGCCGCGATTCTCGCCTGCTTGGCCTTCGATCGCATGCAATATGTCTGGGAACGCGCCGCCTGGGCTTTGGCATGCGCCGTATTCCTGATCATCCAGTTCGCGAATGCGCTTTCGCCCGGCCAGGCGGCGGAACGCGAAACGCTCGCGGCCGTGCGCAAGATATTTCCGCAAGCCGCCGCTTATTTCGATTATTGCGGCATGGCGAGCGATTATCGCCACGCGGGATTCTTCATGAGCACCTGGGGCATCGAACGCTATCGCCTCATGGGCAAGCCGGTGTTCCGCGAGGCGATTGCGGGCAAGGATCCGCCGCTCTTCGTGATCGCCGATACACCGGTGTTGCACGAAGCCCTTGCGCCCGGTTCCGAGGATATCGGCGATGGCTACAAGCTTTTCTCCGCCGATGCGCGCGCGCTTCGCGCCAATTACGTGCACCATTGGGGCGCTATCTGGGTTGCGGGCAAGGACCTCGGCGCGCTCGGCGCCGCGCGAGCCGTCGCAATCGAAATTCCCGGCAGCTACACGATCGAGGCGTCCGCGCCTGTTCTGATAGATAATGTGACGTACAAGCCCTCCACGATCGTGAGGCTTGCTCGCGGTACGCACAACGTCCAAAGCGCGATAGAACAGCATGTGATCCTGCGCTACGGCGATCATCTCTTCCGCCCCGCCTCGCCGCCGCCTGGCGACATCTTCGAAGGTTTCTGAAATGGCGAAGCGCATGAAAATCCTGTTCCTCACACGCAAATGGTCGCCGGCTGTGGGCGGCATGGAGGTTTACGCGCGCGAACTCGTGCGCGAACTCGAAACCCGTGCCGATGTCGATCTTCGCGCGCTGCCGGGAAGAAGCGACGGCAAGAGACCCTCGGCATTCGCCATGCTCGTGTTCGGGATTTCGACGGCGTTCGATCTTCTTTTCAAAGGAACGGCGAGCGACGTCATACATGGCGCCGATCTTGCGATCTGGCCGCTCGTGCTGATCGCCACGCTTCATCGCCGCGGCGCCCGTGCGGTGCTTTCGGCGCATGGATCGGATGCGGCTCTCGGCTTCAAATGCGGGATCGCGGCGAGGCTCTACGCGCTTTATCTGAAGCTCGGCCTGTTTCTGCTTCCGTCGGTGAGCGTGCTCGCCAATTCGCGCGCGACTGCGAGCCTCTGCCGCCGGTGCGGTTTCGCGGATGTGCGCGTGGTGCCGCTTGCCACGCATGTTTCGGACCACGGCATTCCGGAACCCGAACCCTACATTCTGTTCGTCGGACGGCTCATGCGGCGAAAGGGCTGTGCGTGGTTCATCCGCAACGTGCTGCCCTTGCTCGATCCGTCATCGCGGCTAATCGTTGCGGGCGTCGTCTGGGATGACGACGAAGGCCGCGCGCTCGATTGCGCCCGCGTCGAATTCCGCGGACCCATCTTCGGCGCGGAGCTTGCGCAGCTTCGCGCCCGCGCAACGGCAGTGATCGTGCCCAATCTCGAAATCGGGATGGAGGGTTTCGAAGGTTTCGGTCTCACCGCGGTCGAAGGTGCGGCCGATGGCGGCGTGGTGCTGGCCGCCGATGTCGACGGAATTGCCGATGCGGTGCGCCACGGCACGACCGGATTCCTGCTGCCCGCGGGCGATGCCGGATGCTGGGCTGCGAAAATCCGCGAAATATCCGCATGGCCGCCGGGCGAACGCCGCGACTTCGTCGAACGTTCGCGCGCAAGCGTGAAGCGCATCTATTCCTGGTCGCGCGTGGCGGAACAAACGCTCGATGCCTATCGCCAAAGCGCGAGCGAGCCGCTTGCCGCCGTGGCCATATCAGAATCGGGACGGTGAGATCGTCATGGGCGCGAAGTTCTTTGCAAAGGAAAAGATCGAAGCGCGGTTGTTGCGCCTGCGCGAGCGTCTTGCGCCGCATCGCGCGAGCCTGCGCCGCCTTGCGCTGTTCGCGGCCCTTTGCGGTTTCGCCGCGGGCCTTTATTGGGCGCTCACGGCCGTTTCCGGAGTCTGGACCCGCATCGATTATGTTCCGCTTGCGGTGCTGTTCGTTCTGGGCGTGCCGGCCATGATTGTGCTGAACGCGGCCGAATTCCGGGCCATGGTGGAAGCGGGTTCTTCGAACGTGTCGTGGCGCACCGCACTCGAAGTCACGATCTATACGACCGCCGCCAACATGCTGCCCTTTCCCGGCGGCGTGGTGACACGGTTGGGCGGCATGCGCGCGCGCGGCATCGGCATGCGGCTGGGTTCGTGGCTTCTTCTTCTGTTCGCGGGAATCTGGGCGGGCGCGGGCTTCCTGTTGTCGGGATCGGTCGTTGTCACGCGCAATCTTCCGCTCGGCCTCGTTTTTCTGGCTGCCGGCGTGGCGCTGCTGGTGTTGTCGCTCGCAGGGCTCAGGGCGCGTGAGACGAACAATGCGCTGTTGGCCAAGATCATGTTCATCCGTCTCGCGTTGCTGGTGGTCGAAATGGCGCGCATGGTTTTGGCGGTGCGCGCGTTCGGCGCATCGCTGTCGCTCGCGAACTCGGCGGTCTTCGCCATTTCCTCGGTCGTGGGAACGACGGTTTCGCTCGTTCCCGCCGGCCTCGGCATACGCGAAGGCGTGAGTGCGCTGCTCTCGCCGATCATCGGGCTCGATCCGGCGATCGGCTTTCTCGCGGCGACGATGATGCGCGTGATCGGCATGGCGGGGCTCGCGGCGCTGGCATCCGTGATGCTGCTGCTCTCGGGCCGCGCCCGAGCGATGGAGGCCGCGCAGAAAGACGCGGCACCGCTCGCATGAACAAGGACCTCGCCTTCATCGTCTCGCCCGGCCGCACCGGAACGCAGTTTCTGGGTGACAAGCTGTGCGACATGATCGAGGGCGCCTATTCGGTGCACGAGCCCGATCTCAATCACGGGCCTTTCGACAAACGCACCTGGCGCAATATTCGCCGCTTCGGTTTCAACCACATGGTCTTCGGCCGGCTCAAGGGCCTGACCGGCGGGCGCATGCTGTCGCGCGCTTACATGATCGGCGCGATTTCGTATGAGGAGGCGATCGAACGCGTGCGCAAGGGCCGCGAGCGTTTCTTTACCGCCCGCCCGGAGCCGCTACTCATCGAAGCCAATTGCCAATGGGCGCTGATCCTGCCTGTGCTGCGCGCGGCCTTTCCGCGCGCGCGCTTTGCGCTCATCACGCGCGACAGGAAAGCCTGGGTCGAATCCTGCATGCGCCGCGGAACGCGCTATACGGAGCAGGACCGGGTCGCGCAGAATCGCCTGAGTCCCGGCCTGCTGGGCGATTCACGCCTCGGTCCGCGCTGGGAAAACATGACGCTGCGCGAGAAGCTGGAATGGGAATGGGATCTCATCGATGCGCGGCTCACCGAGTTTGCGAAAGCCGACAAACTCTCGCGCCTCTTCCGTTTTGAGGATCTGTTCGAGGACCAGAACCGCGCGACGCATTTCCGCGCGATGCTCGACCATATCGCCGCGCAGGATAAACGCAATTATCCGATCCGCTTCGAACCGTCGGTTCTCGAAGCGCGCATCAATGCGTCCTGATGCGCTGATCAGGCGCGCTTTTCGAACACATAAAATTCGGCGAACGAGGTGTTCTCGGGATCGCGGGCGCTGAAGGGATAACGGTTGGCGATCCTTTCGCGAAGACGCCACGTGGGCTCGTTCGCCTCGACCCAATCGGTGAATTTGCGATGACGGATATGCGGCTCTGGAACCGCGCTCTCCTCGTTGCTCGAATAGATGGCGACGAAGCTGCGCGATGCGGCGAACAATTCCCGCATATGAGCGTCGAACACGGGATATTCGACGAGGTGATAGATCACGTCGAGCGACAGGGCGAGATCGTATGTCTCCTCTCCGCGCGCGCCGGCAAGGCTGAATCGCTTGGTTGTGTCGCCGGCGAAGCATGACTGGCAGCGCGCGATCGCCGCCGGCGAAATATCGATCCCGTGATATTCGGGATAGCGCGCTAGGCTCAGTTGCGCGCCGTCGCCGCAGCCGAACTCCACCACTGTTTCGATGCCATTGTCGCGCACGAAGCGGTTGAGGATTTCCGCTTTGAATTCGGCAAGCCGGCCATAGGAACCCGAGCCGGAATCGCGGCCTTTGCGATAGCGCGCGTCCCAATAATCCGCCGATCCGTCGAAGCCACGCGCAAGAACGCCGAAATAGAGATGGCGCGCAAGCGTGGCGGCGAAGGGAACCGAATTCAGCCATTTCTTGACGAGGGCACTTATGCCGTTTGGCGCGCGCGATGGGCTCGCCAATCGATCCTGTATCTCAACCATGGCGCGCCAGTTTGTGTTCGACGGCGCCGCTTTCTTCGCGCGCGGGTTTCTCATCCAGGGACTCGGCCAGATGGCGCGCGCGTAGATCCTCGAGCAGCATGCGATTGGCCGCGATCAGATCGGCCAGCAATCCGCCCATCGCCACGATGGCCGCCACCGACACCAATACGCCCGCGATCGCGAGCGACTGGATGTGGCCGCGGCTGTCGCCGATGGCGTAGAAATAGAGAAACCGTGCGATGGCGATCAATCCCGGAAGGGCGATCAGCGCGGCGAGGCTCGCGAACACCTGCAAAGGCCGGTAGAGCAGCGCAATGCGCAGGATGACGGCAACCGAGCGCGTCACATAACTCCAGATGCTGCGGAACAACCGCGACGGCCGCGTCTCGCCGTTGACGCGCACGGGAACGCTGACGGCGGGGATGTTCTTGCGGCCGGCCTGGATGATCGTCTCCAGCGTGTAGGTGAAATCGTTGAACACATAAAGCCGCTGGGCGGCGCTTCTGTGGATGGCGCGAAAGCCGCTCGTCGCATCGGCGATATCGGTGCCGCTCGCCATGCGCACGGCCCAGCTTCCCAGCCTCTGGAGCTTGCGCTTCAAAATCGAGAAATGCGCGATGTCGTCGATCGGCCGCGCGCCCACCACGATCTGCGCGCGCCCGGAAAGAATCGGCGCCACGAGATCGGGAATGCAGCCTGCGTCGTATTGGTTGTCGGCATCGGTATTGACGATCACGTCGGCGCCGGCGCGCAGGCCCGCTTCGATCCCAGCCATGAAGGCGCGCGCAAGCCCCTGATTGTAGGGCAGCCGCACCACATGATCGACGCCGTAAAGCCGCGCGACGCCGGCGGTATTGTCGGTCGAGCCGTCATCCACCACCAGCCATTCGACGGTCTCGAATCCGGCCACGTTCCGGGGCAGCGAGAGCAACGTCGCGGGCAGGTGCTCGGCCTCGTTCAGGCAGGGGATCTGGATGATGAGCTTCATGAGCCCATCATGCCCCTTCAATCGTAACCCATTGGATAATGTATTAACGGAATTTTACGGACCGGCTCACTTGTTCCAGGTCGTGGCCACCATTTCGGGATCGTCCTGCATGTTGCGCTCGGAGGCCAGGAAGTCGTAATAGCCGCAGCGCCCGCCCGGATAGTCGCGGCAGACCTTGGGCCGCGCCGCATAGATCGTGCAGCGCCGCTCTTCCGTATCGAAGAACTGGCAGACCCGGCCGAAATGCTCGTCGGCCTTGCGGCGCATCGTGTATTTCTCGTCTTCCTGCGGCCAGGTGTATTTCTTCACCGTCGCGCGGAAGCCGAGACCGAAATGCCTTGCGAGGCGGTGTACGTCGTGTCTGGTGAGCCCGATCACCGGATAGGAACAGCAATAGCCGGGACATTTGGAACAATTGTACATGACGCCATCCGGTGCGGGAGCGCATCCATAGACGCCCGCGCCGCCGGACGCAAACCGGAAAACGATCGCACAAGCATGCTTGATTTGCGTTTGCGCCCCATCTCAGCTTGTAATCGCCCGGCCATCATTCGATAGGGGATGCGATGTTGCGACAGGTTTGTCTCGGCTTCCTGGCCGCCTTTATCGCCACGGCCGCCATGGCCGCGACCGACGATTCCAAGGACTGGCGCACCGTTGATCCGCAAAATCTGGTGTTGATGGACGTGCGCTACGGCACCATCGCCATCGAGCTCGCGCCCGAATTCGCGCCCCAGAACGTGGCCCGCTTCAAGGCGCTGGTGCGCGCCGGCTTTTATGACAATGCGAGCTTCTACCGCGTCATCGACGGCTTCGTGGCCCAAGGGGGCAAGGGCGGGGCGAGCTTCAAGGAATGGCCGCCCATCAAGGGCGAGTTCGACAGGCCCGGCGGCCTCGATTTCACGCCGCTCGGCGCGCCCGATCTTTATGCACCCGAAGTGGGCGAGGTGGACGGCTTCCCCGTGGGCCGCGACAAGAACCGCTACTGGATCCTGCAATGTCCGGCCACCATCGCCTTTGCCCGCGACAAGACGGCCAATTCCGCGGCGACCGAATTCTACATCGTGCTGGGCGAGGGCGCGCGCCAGCTCGACCGAAACTACACCGCCTTCGGCCGGGTGATCGCGGGGATGCAATATGTCCAGAAGCTCAATCGCGGCGACGCCGAGGTCGATAATGGCGTGATCCCGCTCGCCAGCCAGCGCGATCCCATCATCCGCGTGCGGATAGCTTCCGACGTGCCTCTGATACAGCGGCCGAACTATCAGGTCCTGCGCACCGACACCGCGCGATTTGCCGCGGCCAAGGACGCCCGCATGCACCCCAATTCGCCCTATCTGGTGCGAAAACCGCCCGCGGCGCTGGATGTCTGCACCATGCCCGTGCCGGTCAGGACTGCGCCCCATTAACTTGCCGGTCGGACCCATAGAAGCTATGTCTCACGGCCTTCCGCCTGACCGGGTTTTGCATGCCGCTTATCAAATTCCTGCCTGAAGACACGAAGATCGATTTCGTCGGCGCGCGCTATTATGCGTTCGCCGCCGACGGCCTGCTGCTTTTGGCGGCCATCGTTTCGATCTTCCTGCACGGCTTCAATCTGGGCATCGATTTCACCGGCGGCGTGTTGATGCAGGTGAAGTCCGCGCAGGTCATCGATATCGGCCAGATGCGCCATCAGATCGATTCGATCGGCTTCGGCGAGGCGCAGCTTCAGTTTATCGGCGGCGGCGCCTGCGACACGCCCGCCAATTCCTGCGTGCTGATCCGCGTGCAGCCCAAGAAGGGCCAGTCGGACGAAGCGGTCGCCGGCTCGATCAAGGACAAGCTCGGCAAAGCCTTCACCTATCGCAACGCGCAGGTGATCGGGCCCAAGGTCTCGCAGGAATTGTTCCAGGACGGCGTGGTGGCCACGATCCTCGCCGTCTTCATGATCGCGATCTATGTGGCGGTGCGGTTCGAATGGCAATATGGCATCGGCGCCATCGTGGCCACGGGCCATGACGTGTTCGTCACGGCGGGCATGTTTTCCGTCTTTCATCTCGATTTCACGCTGACGAGCGTGGCCGCCCTTCTGACGCTTGCGGGCTATTCGATCAACGATACCGTCGTGGTGTTCGACCGCATCCGTGAGAACCGGCGCAAATACAAACGCATGCGGCTTTACGACCTGATCAATCTTTCCACCAATCAGATGCTGGCGCGCACGATCCTGACGAGCGCGGCCACCGCAAGCTCGATGCTGCCGCTCCTGGTGTTCGGCGGGCCCGCGCTGTTCGATTTCACGGCGGCAATTCTCTTCGGCATCGTGGTGGGAACGTTTTCGTCCACCTATGTGGCGGCAGCCCTGCTGCTCTATCTGCCCGCGCCCGCCGGGACGAAATCGGAGGCCGCCGCCGCGTCATAAGAAAAGGGAGGGCGTGACGGCCCTCCCCGTAAGGCGTGCTCCCGCGGCTACGACAAATCAGTTCCCGGTTGAATAGTGCACGATCTGCGCGCTGTTGCCGATCGCGGCCGACGTGACGCCGACGCTGCCGCCGACATTGGACACATTGGCGTTGACCGTCGAAAGAACGGCCGACGAATTGATCTGATTGGTCTCGAGCGGCGCGTTCGGCGCGTTGGTGTCTTCCTCGAACGTATTGCCGACCGACGAGCCGGCCAGCGCCACGTCGCCGCCGACATTCGAGATGTTCGCATTCAGCGTCGAGCTCGGATCCGAGGCGCGGCATTCCTGGTTGCTGTAGACTTGCGTGGTCGTGGGATCGGTCGAGACGCTCGCGCCGTTGCAAAGCGCCTGCGAGGTGTAGCCCACGCTGCCCGACACGTCGTTCACATTGGCGTTCAGCTGCGAGCCGATATAGGGGCTCGCGTCATATTGCTCGTTGGTGACGTTGGTGTCCTGCATGGTGGTGATGTCGACGACGTTTCCGCCGGCCACCGACTGTCCGACCGCGTCGCCGCCCACATTGTGGACATTGACGTTCAGCTTGGACACGGAGACGTTGAAATCGACCTGTCCGTTCAGGACGACGCTGCCCGTGTCAATCGAGCTCGCCGCGAAGGCCGGGCTGAGCGACAGGATCGACAGCGCTGTAGTCGCGATAAGGGTCTTGCTGAGATTCATCATTGTGGGACTCCCGTGAGGTTGTGGCAGGGGTTGGGGTTGGAGAGGAGGGCGGCAGAGGCGGATTGTCGTCGGGTCCGGCGAGCGGATCGTCGGGCGCGCCGATGCGGGCGCAGGTGCTGTCGGGCACGCGATAGAGCCGCGACACCATCTCGACGACCGCGCGTTCGACCACCGAGCGCACGGCGAGCTGGATCGGCTCCAGCGCGCTTTCGCCGACGCTGGCGTCGAAGAAGGTGTGGCCCAGGAAATCGAAGACGCCGGCCTGGATCTGTCGGCCGATGATCTGTTTCTGGTAGGAGATCACATCGACGACTTCGAGGGTGTGCGTATCCACGAGCCTGAGATCGAGGCCGACATTCATCACATAAGTGTTGATGCCCGCAGTGCCCTTGATCCCGTCTGTCGCGGTGTCGCCGCCATCGGCATTGGCGCCGGTGGAGCGGATGTTGAAATTGAGTTCGGTGATGCCGCCGACGAGATAATAATCCGAGCCCGGGATCGAGCCCGCCATGATGCGGCGATAAGCGCCTTCGCCGTCGCCGTTCGGATCGTCGGTGATGAGCTTGTTGTTGGCATATTTGAGTTCGAGCTCGGCGACGGAGGTGTCGAAGCGCTCGACCAGCGGGACGCCCGCCTTGGCGAGCGCGCTCATCGCCATCAGCGCCGCACCTTGCGTGATGTCGCGGCCCGAATTGTCGGAGCCAACTTTGCCGGTGTAATCGGCGATCTGGCCGACCGCGATGCGCAGGGGCTTGCTCGCGGTGTAGGTGTCGAGGCAGCGCAGCGCCGCCGAATAGGGCGTCTCGTTGGCGATGACGGGCGAGCCGCCGATCGGGTGCGTATAGCGTCCGCTGGAATCGGGCGTGGTGCTGATGCAGCCCGAAAGCGCCATCGCCGCCAGCACGAAGGTGAGCGGCTTCAGAAGATGCTTCCGGCTGCGAGAATTCATAAGCGGCTCCGGCTCAATGTCCGTTGATCGAGACATTGGCTGTCTGGTTTCCGTTGTTCGTCTGATGCGAGTCGACGATGACCGTGTTGTCGTTTCCGACGGTGACGACATTGAGGGCGTTGCCGATGGCGGTCGCGCCGCCGAAGAGCGCGCCGCTGGCGCTTGAGCCCGAGCCGATCACGCCCATCTGCTGCACGCCCGATTGCTGGCTCACGGTGGAACTGGTGAACTGGCCGTTGACGACCGTGAGATTGCCGTTCGAATCGCGCAGCGAGGAATCGACGGGCGCGTTCTCCTGGCCGGCGTTCATGCCATAGGCGTGGCTGTAATCGGCGACATTGCTGTAGTCGCCGGCCAGGGCGGCCGGCGCGGCAAGAGAAATAAGCGTCGCGGCAGTCGCAACTTGAAGCAGTGAACGGCCCATGGCCCTTAGCCCATGATAGTATCCGGCCCCAAGGAGCAACCCGCGTGCCATGGCCGGGCGGGCGCGATGTTTCAAAGCGGCACAAACGCCGCTAAATTCGGCGCCTGTTTACGAATCGAGACCGCTTCGTGGCAAAGCTGGAATTCTTCTTCGATTGCTCCTCGCCCTGGACCTATCTCGCCTTCACCCGCATCCATGGCGTCGTAAAACGGACGGGCGCGGAGATCGTCTGGCGGCCCATCCTGGTGGGCGGCGTGTTCAATGCCGTCAACAAGGACATCTATGAACGCAGAGCCAATCCCGATCCGCGCAAATCGGCCTATTACGACAAGGATCTGCAGGATTGGGCGCGGCTGGCGGGCATCGAAATCGGCAAGCCGCCGGTCTTTCCCGTTCGCGCGGTGGCGGCGATGCGCTGTGTGATCGCGGCGGACGAATTGGGGGCGCTCGTGCCGTTTTCGCGCGCGGTGTTCGAGGCCTATTGGGGCAGGCTCGAGGATATCAGCCAGCCGGACGTGCTGAAGAAGATCGCGAACGGCGTAAATCTCGATGGCGACCGGCTTCTGGCGCGCAGCGAAGCGCCGGAGATCAAAGAGCGGTTGCGCGCCAACACCGAAGAGCTCATCGCGCGCGGCGGCTTCGGCTCGCCCACCATGTTCGTCGACGGCAACGACATGTATTTCGGCAATGACAGGCTGCCGCTGGTCGAGGCGGCGCTGGCGGGGAAAGCATGAAGAGATGGCGTTAACGCCCGAACCCCAGCCCGCCTTGCGCGCGCCCGCGGCGACGATATGGATGATCGCGGCCATCGTTGCGGCGCATGTGGGGCGCATCCTGCTGCCGCAGGTTCTGTCGGATGAGGTGATCACCAATTACGGCTTCATTCCGGCACGCTATTCCGCGCATTGGCTTTCCCTCCATCACGTCAATCCGGGGACCCTGACCGAACGGGCGATCCCCTTCGTCAGCTACATGTTCATCCATGCCGATTTCGGGCATCTGGCGGTCAATTCCGTCTGGCTTCTGGCCTTTGGCGCCATCGTGGCGCGCAGGCTGGGGGCATGGCTGTTCTTCGCATTGTTCTTCGTTTGCGGTGTGGCGGGCGCGGCCACCCATCTGGCCTTCGATTGGGGCTCGGCCGTCCCGGTGATCGGGGCTTCCGCGGCCATTTCGGGGCTGATGGGCGTCGGCTTCCGGCTGATCAACTTCTCGCCCGCCCCGGACGGCGGCCCCTCGCTCGCGGGACTGTTCTCCCGCCGGATCATCGTCTGGAGCGCGCTGTGGGTGATCGTGAACGTGGCTGCCGGGCTGACGGGCCTGGGCGCGGGCCTCGAAGTCCGCCTTATCGCCTGGCAGGCCCATCTGGGAGGCTATTTTGCCGGGCTCCTGCTGGCCGGTCCGGCCGTGGTGCTGCATCGCCGAAGGGCCGGCGCTGCTTGAATTGGCCTCGTGAGCCAATAGATTAGGTCAATGTGGGCGACTCAATCGCCCCAGGGAGGCTTTCCCATGACCGACACCAATTCGGCCGGCACGAGCGCGCCCCCGGCCCGCTCGCCTTTTCCCGCGGTCCGCCTGCTTTATGCCGTCGGCTACGGGATCTGCGCGTGGCTGGCCTTTGTGGTGCTGATTGCGCTGGCCATCGCGCAATTCGTGGTTATCGCGATCGAGGGCAAGGTCAATGTCGAGCTGAAACAGTTCTGCCTAAGCCTGATTCAGTATGAGAGCGAGCTTCTCGGCTATATCGCCTTTGCGCGCGACGAGCTGCCCTTCCCCATCGGCCCGTTCCCCAAACAGCCCTGAATGCGCTGGAAGACCATCTTCCGCAGCGTCAAAAAGCGAGTTTCGAAAGCCCGGTTTGGTATTTTTCCCGTTGTTTTCTGGGCGAAGACCGGAGTGTTGCATTCCGGGTACAAGCTTTTGAGAAATGGTCCGCTCTAAACCCGGCGCCCTGTTACATCCTTGCTGATTTTGCGCCTTTATCCCTATCCTTCTTGCGAGAAATCAACCGCGGGGCATCTTCATTCGGAAAGAATGAGTGGGGCAACGCGAGCATATCCGCCATAAGGCGCAACAACGGGGAGTACAATATGATTACGAAGCGTCGGATCGTGACCGGCAGGCCCATCACCTTGGCCGGGTTCCTTCTTTTGACCACCGCACTTGCCGCGCCGGCTTTCGCGCAGGTCGAAACGGTGGTCGTGACCGCCCAGAAGAAAAGCGAAGACATCCAGACGGTGCCGATCGCGGTGACCGCGTTCACGTCGGAGGATCTCGCCGCCCATCAGATCGTGCAGTTCAAGGATCTGCAGTTCAGCGAACCGAGCATCACCTATACCAAGACCGCATTCGCGAGCACCAATTTCCAGATCCGCGGCGTCGGCACGCAAGTGATCGCGGGCGACCAGGAATCCGGTGTCGCCTTCGATGTGGATGACGTCTACTACGCATTCGCCCCCGTCGACTCCGCCCAGTTCTACGATATCGATCGCGTCGAAATCCTGCGCGGACCACAGAGCACGTTGTATGGACGCGGCGCCACGGGCGGCACGGTGAACGTCTTCTCCAAGAAACCCGATCTCGAAACTATGGCGGCCAGCATCGACGCCTCCTACGGCAATTATAACGCCTGGGAAGTGAAGGGCATGGCGAACGTTCCGCTCATCACCGATCAGCTGGGCGTGCGTGTGGCTTTCGACAAGCTCAGCCGCGACGGTTTCGCCACGAACATCTTCCCCGGCACCAATGACAGGCATCCCGACTCGCGCGATCAGTGGTCGGCCCGCGGGCTGGTGCGCTGGGAACCGACCGACGCGACGACCGTCGACTTCGTCTGGCAGCACGGCAAGGAAGACGACACCCGCATGCGCGGCCAGAAACAGCTTTGCCACAGCGATCCGTCGGGCGTGTTGGGCTGTCTGCCGGACGCACTCGGCGCCCAGCCTGTCAACCTGAACGCGACATACTTCAACATCCCCGTAAGCAAGCAGGCGCTGGGCACGGCCTTCGGACCGCTCTACGACACGTTCTATCCGTCGCCGCCATATCCGGCCGGCACCGGAACGGCGGTCGCGGAAGGATTGGGGCTGTTCGATTTGACTCAGCCATTCGTGGCTCCTCCGGGCGCGGTTCCTTCGGACCCGCACAAGATCAACACCGATTTCACGCCGACCATGAAGGGCGAAAGCAACTCCTACAGCGGCATCATCAAGCAGAAGCTGTGGGATTGGGCGGATGCGACGCTGGTGGCGAACTCCTCCTGGGGCAATTCGAAGTCGCAGGAAAGCTACACCAACTTCCCGACGGCGAATTTCAATCCGGTTCTGCTGGGAACGAGCCTTGCGACCTTGCAAGGCACGCTCGACGGTTACGTCGGTGCCGCCCTCGTTCCGGCGAGCTATGCCGATCCGGTCAATGGACCGTTCGCCTATGTGCTCGATCCCGCTCATGCCGGGACATTGCCCGTTTCCTCCTTCAAGAATCTGGGCATCATCGGCGGCCAGGCCGGAATCCTGAAATACGTTCCCAACGAATTGGCCTATGACCAATCGAGCGCCCAGGTCCGCCAGCGCGAAATCGATTTCCGGATCAACACGGATTTCGACGGCCCGATCAACGCAATGGTTGCGCTTTTCTATCTCAACGACAGGGCCGTGGGTGATTACTACGTGGCCAACGACACGCTCGATTACGGCCAGACGCTGTTCGGCGCGCTGCTCGGCGCTTTGCCGCCGCCCGCCGGCGCCGCGCCGCTCTGCGTGCCCAATGGCTGCATCTTCGGCCCGCCCTACTATGACAACCGCACCGAAGCGGCCAAGCTCAATTCGCGCGCGGTCTATGGCGAAGTCTATTACGACATCATCCCCAGCGAACTGAAGCTGACGCTCGGCGCGCGCTACACCGAGGACACGAAAAAAGACATTGGCCGCATCCTGATCTTCAACGGCTTCATCCCGGTGGGAACGTCGAGCAACAACGCCGCCGTGAACTTCCTCAATGCGACCGGCCAGGCCGATTTCGATCCGAACAGGGGCGGCGATCAGCCCTTCTATTATGTGCGGTCGAAATTCGACAAGCTGACGGGGCGTGCGGTTCTCGATTGGACGCCGAAGATCGATTTCACCGATTACACGCTCGTCTATGCGTCATACGCCAAGGGCTACAAGGCCGGCGGCGCCAACCCGGGCGTGCAGTCGGGAAATCTGGAAGGCTTGCCGTTGACGTATCTTCCCGAGGCGATCGACGCCTACGAACTCGGAACCAAGAACACGCTCAACGACGGATCGCTGCAGCTCAATGGCGATATCTGGTACTACGACTACAAGAACTACCAGGTCTCCGAAATCATCGCCAACACGTCGATCAACAGCAACATCAACCTCAAGCTCTACGGCGCGGAAGCCAGTCTGCAATGGGCTCCGACCTCGCATTGGGCGATCAATTTCAACGCCGACTTCACGCATTCCGGCATCGCCAGCGGCGTCTATCAGGTCGATCCGCGCAATCCCGGCGCGGGCGATCCCAATGCGCTCGTGATCAAGGATGGCCAGCTTTCGACGACCAATGCGCAGAACTGCGTGTATTACTACAAGGGCGACGGCCCCGATTCGTCGGGCAACATGGATGCGGACTTCGCCGCCATGGCGTCGTTCGCGCCGACCGTGTTCTTCGCGCCGCCCGGTGGAATGCACCAGCTTAACGGGGCGGGCGTACCGAACGTGGCCTATGGCTCGTGCTATGCCGGCGTCGATCCGGCCAATCCGTTCTACGCGCTGAGCGTCAACAACGCGGCCGGCATCGGTGGCCTCTTGTACCTGTTCGGCTTCCACACCTCCGATCCGGCGACAGGCGGCACGCTCACGGGCGAACCGGTCAACCTGAAGGGCAACCATATCGCCAACACGCCGACAACCGCGTTCAGCATCGGCGTGCAATACACGGCCGATCTCGATGGCGGCTACACGCTGGTTCCGCGTGCGGACTTCTACTGGCACGGCACCATGTGGGGCCGCATCTTCACCGACCCGGCGGACAAGATCAAAGCCGCGACCGAAGTGAATCTGCAGCTCACCCTCAACTCGCCGGATAGTGTCTGGTATGCGCAGCTGTTCGCGAAGAACGTGTTCGACAAGGACAACATCACCGGCGAATATCTGACGAGCTCTTCGTCGGGTCTGTGGACCGGCACGTTCTACACCGATCCGCGCACCTTCGGCGTCGCCGTGGGAGCGAGGTTCTAGAAACGGACGCTTCAATCGCGGAAAAGGGGCGCCGGCCAAACCGGCGCCCTTTTTCATGCCGTGACGCCGCGGGGACGGTGCCTGCGCCAGGTCTTCACGCGCTCCCCCAGATTGTCGAGATAGATGTAGATCACCGGCGTGATATAGAGCGTCAGAAGCTGGGAGAGCAGCAGCCCGCCCACCACCGCCACGCCCAGCGGCCGGCGCGTTTCCGCCCCTTCGCCGAAGCCGATGGCGATGGGAAGCGTCCCCATCAGCGCGGCCATCGTCGTCATCATGATCGGGCGGAAGCGGATGATCGCCGCTTCGTGGATCGCCGTTTCGGGGCGCGCGTTTTCGCGCCGCTGCCGGTCGAGCGCGAAGTCGATCATCATGATCGCGTTCTTCTTCACGATGCCGATCAGCATGATCATGCCCACGAAGGCATAGAGGCTGAGCGGAATGCCGAACACGAAGAGCGTGATCAGCGCGCCCACCGCCGCGGCCGGAAGGCCGGAAAGGATCGTCAGCGGATGGATGAAGCTCTCATAGAGAATGCCCAGCACGATATAGACGGTGATGATCGCGACCAGCAGCAGCACGCCCATATTGCTCGTCGAGCTCTGGAAGGCTTGCGCCGAACCCTGGAAGCTCGCCTCGACCGTCGCGGGAATGCCGAGCTTGCGTTTGAGCGCGTCGATCTGCGCCACGGCGTAGGAGAGCGCATAGCCCTTGTCGAGATCGAACGAGATCGTCACCGACGGCAATTGTCCCTGATGGTTGACGCTGAGCGGCATGGTGGTGGGCTTGATCGTCGTGACCGCGGTCAGAGGCACGAGCGTGGTGCCGTCCGTCGCCGTCACATAAAGACGCGAAAGCGCGGAAGGATCCGCGCGGTATTTCGGCAGAAGCTCCAAAATGACCTGATAGGTGTCGGAGGACGAATAGATCTGCGAAATCTGTCCGCCGCCATAGGATGCGCTGAGCGCCGTCTCGATGGATTGCGGCGTCACGTTGAGCGCCGCGGCGCGATCGCGGTCGATGGCGACCGAGACCGCCGGCGTCGAAAGCTGCAGATCGCTCGTGACCTGCGTAAAGCCCGGCGTATCGGCGATGGCGTTCATCAGCTTGGTCGATGCGTCCTGCAATTCGGCCTGGTCGAGGTCCTGCAGCGTGTATTGGTATTGCGATTTGGTCAGTCTTCCCGAAATGCGGATGGCGGGCGGGTTTTGCATGTAGACGTTGATGCCGGGGATGCCGGAAACCTTGGGCTCCAATTCGCGGATGATTTCGTCGGAAGAGGCGCGCGGCACCAGCGCGCCGATCAGCGGCACATGCGCGAACGGGCCGAGCAGGCGGCCGAACAGGGATTCGCGCGAAGCCGTGCGCTGCGATACGGGCTTCAGCGTCATGAACATGCGCCCGCTATTGACGCCGCCGCCGCTCGCGCCGAAGCCCACCGCCGACATGAATTGCTGGACATTGGGATTCTTCGCCACGATGGCGGCGGCCTGCTGCTGAAGCCGGACCATCTCGTCGTAGGATGTGCCGTTGGCCGCTTCGGTCACGGCAAAGATCTGGCCGGTGTCCTCGCTCGGCAGGAAATCCTGCGCCGACACCATGAACATCAGAACGGTCGCGACGATGCTGCCGAGGAAGATGAAGAGGATGGCGGGGCGGTTGGCGAGGCTCCAGCGCAAGGTGCGGTCGTAATGGGCCTGCATCTGGTTGAAGATGCGCTCGCTCGCCTGATAGATCGCGTTGTGCTTGCGTTCGTGTTCGGGCCTGAGCATGCGGCTGCACAGAAGCGGCGTCAGCGTCACCGAAACGACGCCCGAAAAGACGATCGCCAGAACGATGGTGACGGCGAATTCGTGCAGCAGCCGCCCGATCAGCCCGCCCATGAAGACGAGCGGAATGAACACGGCCGCGAGCGATGCCGTCATCGATAGAATTGTGAAGGAGATTTCGCGCGAGGCGATGAAGGCCGCCTCCAGCGGCGCCTCGCCCTGCTCGACATGGCGCACGACATTTTCCAGCATCACGATGGCGTCGTCCACCACGAAGCCGACGCAGAGCGTGAGCGCCATCAGCGAAAGATTGTCGAGGCTGTAGCCCATCAGCGCCATGCCCGCGAAGGTGCCGATGATGGCGATGGGCAGCGCGATCGAGGGAATGAAGGTGGCCGAAACCGTGCGCAGGAATGCGAAGATCACGCCGACCACGAGAAGCGCGGCCAGAATCAGCGTGAACTGCACGTCCGAGATGGAGGCGCGAATCGACTGGCTGCGGTCGTAAAGCACATGCAGCGACAGCGAGGCGGGCAATTGCGCCAGGAAACGCGGCAGGATGGAGCGCACTTCGTCGACCACCGCGATCGTGTTGGAGCCGGGCTGGCGCTGGATCGCGAGCACGATGGCGCGGTTGCCGTTATACCAGCTCGCCACATAGGGATTCTCGACGCCGTTCAAGACCTTCGCCACATCGCTCACTTTCACCGGCGCGCCGTTGCGATAGGCGATGATCTGGCTCGCGAATTGCGAAGCGTCGTTGAGCTGTCCGCTGCTCTTGATCAAGACGGACTGATCGGGACCGTTCAGCTCGCCGGTCGGGATCGTGGGATTGGCGGCGTTGGCGGCCTCGGCCACCTGATCGATGCCGATGCCGCGCGCGGCCAGCGCGGAAGGGTCGGCCTGGATGCGCACCGCGAATTTCTGCGAGCCGAAAACGTTGACCTGCGCCACCCCGTTCAGCGTCGACAATTGCCGCGCCAGCAGCGTCTCGGCGTAGCGGTCCACTTCCTGAAGCGGCAAGGTGGCCGAGCCCATCGACAGATACATGATCGGAGAATCGGCCGGGTTCACTTTGCGCAACGTGGGCGGCGAGGGCATTTCGGTCGGCAGATGGCGCGAGGCCGCCGAAATCGCCGCCTGCACATCCTCGGCGGCGGCGTCGATGTCGCGGTCGAGATCGAAGGTGATGATGATCTGCGTCGAGCCCTGCGTGCTCGAGGAACTCATCGTGTCCACGCCCGCGATCGTCGAGAACTGGGCCTCGAGCGGGGTCGCGACGGCAGACGCCATGGTGTCGGGATCGGCGCCCGGCAGCGTCGCCGAAACCTGTATCGTGGGAAAATCCACATCCGGCAATTCGCTCACCGGCAGCGAGAAATAGCCGAACACGCCGAAGATCACGAGCGCCGCCATCAGAAGCGTCGTCATCACCGGTCGGCGGATGAAGATTTCCGAGACGTTCATTTGGACGGCTTGGCGATCGAGACGGGCGCGCCAGGCTCGACACGGAACTGGCCCACGGTGATGACGCGCTCGCCCGCCTCCACCTTGCCGGAGATCGCGTCCGAATCGTCCTTGTGGAACAGCACGGTCACCGCGCGCATCTCCGCCTTGCCGTCCTTGCCTACGACATAGACGTAGCGGCCTTCGGGACCCGTATTGACCGCATCGTCGGGAACGACGGTCGCATGCGGAATCTCGCCCAGCGCCACCGAGACATCGACGAGTTCGCCCGGCACGAAGCGCAGATCGGCGTTGGCGAGTGTGGCGCGAAGCTCGATCGTGCCGGTCTGCAGATTCACCTGATTGCCGATGAAATCGACGGGCGCCGTCGCGGGCGCGCCCTGATGATCGTGCGCCGCGATGGTCGCGATCAGTTTTCCCGCCTGCTGCTGGGCCTGAATGTGCGGCAGATCGCTCTGCGGCAGGAAGAACGAGATCTTCACCGGCTCGACCTGCGTGATCACGACCATGGCGTTGGTGTCGTTCGCCTTCACGAGATTTCCCGGCTGGATCAGGATCGGCCCCGTCTTCCCGTCGATGGGCGAATGGATGGTGGCGTATTGCAGATTGAGCTGAGCGAGATCGATTGCCGCCTTGTCCGCCTTCACGGTTCCGGCCAGCGCGCCGGCTTGCGCCACCGCCTGATCGCGCTGTTCGGCGGAGACGGCATTTTCCTTGGCGAGTTCCTCATAACGCGCGGCATTGCGCTGGGCGCTCGTATATTGCGCCTGATCGCGCGCGAGATCGGCGCGGGATTGTTCGAGCGCGGCCACGAAGGGACGCTGGTCGAGCGTGAAGAGCGCATCGCCCGCGTGGACGATATCGCCCTCCTTGAACTGGGCCGACGCCACCTCTCCGTCGACGCGCGAGGTCACGTTCACTGTCGCGTTCGCCACGACCGTTCCCAGCGCGTGCTCGCTAACCGTCACGTCCTGAGTGCTCGCCTGCGCAACCGTCACCGGCGGTGGCGGGCGCATATGCGGCGCAGGCCCGGCGCTCGCCAGATACCAGACGAAGCCGAGAACCAGCAAAACGCCCAGCGCCGACAGGATCAGCCTGAGCCTCGGGCTCGTGCGCTGCCAGGCTTGCGGCACATTGTGGATGGCCGAAGGAATGCTCAGAATCGGAGGCAGGAGACGCATCGATCAATCCGGACTGTACGCGCCGCGCCCCCGCGCCGGCCACCGGCGCAAGTCCCGACGTAATGGACGCTCCCGGGCGCCTTCCTAGCACGCCGGGCGGAAATTGCGAGGCAGGTGCGCGCATCTGCGACCTTTTAGGCTAAGTCGCCTTGGCTGATAACGGGTTAACCCCGCTTGGGTGCCGTCCCTGTTGCGATTGCGGGGGAAGGGGCAAGCGTCTATAAGCGCGCGCTCCCGAACCGGCCCGACGCATGGATATCCGCAACATCGCCATCATCGCCCATGTCGATCATGGCAAGACGACGCTTGTGGACCAGCTCCTCAGGCAATCCGGCTCCGTGCGCGAGAACCAGCACATGGAGGAGCGCGCCCTCGATTCCAACGATCTGGAGCGCGAGCGCGGCATCACCATCCTCGCCAAATGTACGAGCGTGCAATGGAAGGGCACGCGAATCAACATCGTCGATACGCCCGGCCATGCCGATTTCGGGGGCGAGGTGGAGCGCATCCTCTCCATGGTCGATGGCGTGGTGCTCCTGGTCGATGCGGCGGAATCGGTCATGCCGCAAACGAAATTCGTGTTGTCGAAGGCGCTGAAGCTCGGCCTGAAGCCCATCGTCGTCATCAACAAGATCGACCGCTCGGATGCGCAGCCCAAGGAAACGCTGGAAAGCATTTTCGATCTGTTCCTCGCGCTGGAGGCGAATGACTACCAGCTCGATTTCCATGTCCTTTACGCCTCGGGCCGTCAGGGCTGGGCGGTCGCCGATCTCGAGAAGGACGAAAAAAAGGATTTGTCGCCGCTCTTCGAGCGCATCGTCGCCGATGTGCCCAAGCCCAAGGCCCTCGAAAAGGCGGGCGACGATTTTCCTTTCACCATGCTGGTGACGACGCTGGAGGCCGATCCCTATCTGGGGCGCATCCTCACGGGCCGCATCGAGACGGGCGCGATCAACACCAACCGCGTCATCAGGGCGATCGGCCGCGACGGCCACGAGATCGAGCGCACGCGCGTGACCAAGCTGCTCGCGTTCCGCGGGTTAGCGCGCGTGCCTGTGGCGCGTGTGGAAGCCGGCGACATCGTGGCGATTGCGGGACTTTTGAACGCAACCGTCGCCGATACGCTTTGCGACATCCAGGTCAACGAACCCATCCAGGCACAGCCCATCGATCCGCCGACATTGGCGATCACGATTTCGGTGAACGATTCTCCGCTCGCGGGCCGCGAAGGCGACAAGGTGCAATCGCGCGTAATTCGTGACCGCTTGCTGCGCGAGGCCGAAGGCAATGTCGCCATCAAGGTGCGCGAGACGGGCGAGAGCGCCTACGAAGTCGCCGGCCGCGGCGAGTTGCAATTGGGCGTGCTGATCGAAACCATGCGCCGCGAAGGTTTCGAACTTTCCATTTCGCGCCCGCGCGTGCTTTATCAGACCGGCGCAAACGGCCAGCGCCTGGAGCCCATCGAGGAAGTCACCATCGATGTGGACGATCCTTATACCGGCGTGGTGATCGAGAAGATTTCGCAGCGCAAGGGCGAGCTCCAGGATATGCGCCCGACCGGCGCGGGCAAAACGCGGCTGGTGTTTTTCGCGCCGTCGCGCGGTCTCATCGGCTATCACGGCGAGTTCCTCACCGATACGCGCGGCACCGGCGTGATGAACCGCATGTTCCACGGCTACGCGCCGCACAAGGGCGCGGTCGGCGGGCGCGTCAACGGCGTTTTGATTTCCACCGGCGAAGGCGAGGCGGTCGCCTATGCGCTGTGGTATCTCGAAGAGCGCGGAAAATTGTTCGTCGTGCCGGGCACGAAGGTCTATCAGGGCATGATCATCGGCGAGCATTCGCGCGACAACGATCTCGACGTGAATCCCTTGCGCGCCAAGCAGCTCACCAACATCCGCACGACCTCGAAGGACGAAGCGGTACGGCTGACGCCCATCGTGCCGATGACACTGGAACAGGCCATCGCCTATATCGAAGACGACGAGCTCGTCGAGGTCACGCCGCAATCGATCCGCCTGCGCAAGCGCGAGCTGCTTCCCCATCTGCGCAAGCGCGCGAAGGCAGAAGCGGATTAGCGGTGATTTACGAAGTACTGGCGCAAAATCTGATTCATGGCCGTCTGGTATCCCCGGCCTTGTAATTTGAACCATTCTACCAAATCGGCATCTAATCTGATTGTAACGCTCTTTTTCACAGGTCTGTAGAATTGACCGACTTTCCTGTCTGCCCAATCGGCGTCCGTGATTTCTGGAATGTCCTTTGTGTCGATCTCGTCGTCGCGGAGCTTATTCAGTCTAGCAAGTTCATTCTGAAGACGGACCGGAAGCTTCCTAACCTCCCTCGAAGCGTCGGCGCTCGCTTGCCGTAGCGCGCCGCGCCGAGATGATGCGTATGATTTCTTCGTCATCGTTTTCAACCCATGTATGCACGACAATCAGGACCGCCGTGCCTATCATCCCAATCGTCCACCATCGCGGTTCGCCATGCTCATGGCCACGGTACAGATTAACCTGCAATTCGTCATCGAAAACATACTTCGCAAATTCAAAACTAACTCCGTGACGGCGTCTGTTTTCTCTTGCTTTCGCTTCCGACCATTCAAGCCGTAAACGCTTCCGTTCGCCCATTGCTCCAGACCTGTCTCATCAGGGTTTGACTCGCCTCAAATCCGAAAAAATGGGTATATGGATTGAATGGGTTTTTTAAGATTTGTATATACGGACTTGTACATACACATTAGGGGTAACCGGAGCCTCTGTCAAGGCCTCAATCTCTTCAATCCCAGTTGCGACGCAACGATCCTGTCCACCAATCGCTTGGGAAATTTGTCCACGACGAAGCCCTGCACCTTGTCGGGATCCTCGGTGTAGGCGGTCTTGGGATTGCGAAGTGTGAGCGCCTTCAGCACCGCGCGCCCGATGCGCTCCGGCGGATAGCCCTTGCGGCCGAGCGTGATGGCCACGTCTTTCAATTTCGCCAGCGCCTTTACATAGGGCGTGTTGTCGAAGCGCGAAACATCCAGCGCCTCGGCCTTGTCCCAGATGGGTGTCGCGATTGCGCCGGGGCGAATCAAAATCACGTCGATGCCATAGACCATCAACTCGCGGCGCAAACTTTCCGACATTCCTTCCAGCGCGTATTTGGATGCGTGATAAGGCCCGTTGAAGGGAAACGCGTTCTTGCCGCCGATCGACGACATCATCACGATGCGTCCCGGCTTTCCTTTGCGCGAACGGTCGGTGCCGAGAAGCGGCGCGAACGCCTGCGTCACGATCAATTGCCCGATCACGTTCACTTCGATCTGGTTGCGCAATTCATCGGCGTCCAGATAGAGAAGCGGCCCCGGAACCGCGATGCCGGCATTGTTCACGAGCCCGAACAGCTTCTCGTTGCCCAGCGCCTCGGCCACCTTGGCCGCGCCCGCCGCGACCGCCTTCGCATCGGTCACATCGAAAACCAGCGGCACGAAATTCGGCCCGAATTCCTTCGAAAGCCTTTCGGCATCTTCCGGCTTCCTCACGCTGCCAAACACACGCAAGCCATGGCCGATCAAAACCTTCACGCAGCCCCAGCCAATTCCCGTCGAGGCGCCCGTCACGACAACGCTTTTCATCGAAATCCCCTTCGTGCAATTTCGCGTGCCAGACGGTACACATCCTCATGGCCAAAATCGATTCCGCCACGCTCGCTTTCGCCAACCGCCTGGCCGACGCCGCGGGCGCGGTGATCCGGCCCTTTTTCCGGGCCGCAGCCGGCATCGCCAACAAGGACAAGTCCGGCTTCGATCCGGTGACGGAGGCCGACAAAAGCGCCGAGGAGGCGATGCGCGCGCTCATCCGGCTGGAGCGGCCGGGCGATGCGATCCTGGGCGAAGAACACGGCCTGGAGCCGGGCACGAGCGGGCGCATGTGGGTGCTCGATCCCATCGACGGCACACGCGCCTTCATCACCGGCCAGCCGCTCTGGGGAACGCTCATCGCGCTGGAAGAAAATGGCGAGCGGCTTATCGGCATCATCGATCAGCCGGTCTTGCGCGAACGCTTCATCGGTTATGCGGGCACGGCCGAGATGCGCGATCCCGCGGGCATCCATCCGCTGAAAGTGCGGGTTTGCGCGAAACTCGCCGATGCCGTCGTCTCCACCACCCATCCCTGGGGTTATTTCGCCGAACACGAACGCGCGGCGTTCGAGCGCGTCGCGAAATCCGCGCGCATGAGCCGCTTCGGCGGCGATTGTTATGGCTATGCGATGCTCGCTTCCGGCCATATCGACATCATCATCGAATCCCAATTGAAGCACTGGGATGTCGCCGCGCTCATTCCCGTGATCGAGAATGCCGGCGGCATCGTCACCGATTGGGAAGGTGCGCCCGTGCGCGATGGCGGCCGCATCATCGCGGCGGGCGATGCCCGCGCGCATGGCGAAGCGCTTGCGCTGCTCAACGCGGGCTGAGGCGATCTCGGCCTCGGCCCTGGCTATGCCCGCGCGCACCCTTCGCTTCCAGTCGCGGATGCGCTCATAGAACGCACGCATCTGGGCCGTATGAAGGCCCGATTTCAGGGCGTTGCGATTGCCGGGCTGGCCGCCGCGCTTTCGCCGAATGTCTCGCGATTCCATGGGTTTATTCGTTTTCCGGAATCTGGCCCACCCCCCTCCCCCCTGCGATCGAAGCGCTGCGCTCCACGATGATGCGCTGGCGCACTTCGCTCGCCATGCCGCCCCTGAGCTTGGCCACGGTGTCGCCGACCGCGGAGCCGGTCCTCACCAGGTCCATCATGAGGCCCAGGAGGTGCGTGCGCTCTTTGGGATCGGTCTCGGGATTGGCGAATTGGGCCGCGATGATGCGCACATAATGGCGGCATTCACCGATCAGCGAGTTGAGGAGGTCCTCGGTCCCTTCAACCGGTTGGTGTGCGGGGACGGCGGGCAGGTTTGCCGGATTGGCGCCGGCGCGCGTTTCTTCATCGCTCATGGGCGGGGATTGTAAGACCGTTCGGGAGGGCGGGGATAAGTGCCGCGCAAGCGGTTGAAAATAAAGGAACCGCAGAAAATCGGGTCGCGCGATGTGGGGGGAACGCGCTTTTTCGAGCTTGCGCTTTCGCCACTGGCGCGAAGGGATCGGCGGGCGCGATGAACAATTTGCTGTATTTTGTTCACCGGAAGTACCGGCGCAGCTTCCCAAGAGGCTGTCGCTTCCCCTCAGTCACAATTATTTGGGGAGATTGTCCCAAAAGGGTTGATGAAGAAATTATTGCACTGATTATTGTACTTTAATGCCAAATACTTGCATCCAATATTGACAAGACCTTTTTAGTCAACTCTAGATTTCGAGGCATTTGATGAAAAATATGGTGTCCGATGAACAACCTGACGGCTTGGGTTTTCAGACTGACTCTGACAATTGCAGCGGTTGTGCTTTTGCCTCTTTCAAAAGTAGCTGTCGCAAGCGACGCTCTTCCAATTCGTCACGTCTTTCTCGTGATTTTGGAAAACGAAAGCGCCGATGCTACGTTCGATAAGAACTCACCCGCCCCTTATCTTTCCAGGGAACTAGTTAGAAGGGGGGCATTCCTATCGCAGTATTTTGGGATAGGCCATTATAGTTTGGACAATTATATTGCGATGATAAGTGGTCAAGGGCCAAATTATGCAACCCAAAACGACTGCCAAACCTACATGGACTTTCGGGCGCGCTCGATCGATTCTGATGGGCAAGCAATCGGTAGCGGATGTGTATACCCGGACAATATTAAAACTCTCGCCGATCAACTTCATAACGCGGGCTTTACTTGGAAAAGTTACGCCGAGGATATGGGGAACGACCCCGCGCGCGAAAGCATAACTTGCGGCCACCCTACCCTGAATGATCCTGATATCACGCAGAAGGCGGAGCCAGCCCAAAAGGGACATCCTGCCGATCAATACGCTACAAGACACAATCCATTCATGTACTTTCACTCGATTATAGATTCTCCAGATTGTGCAGCAAACGTCGTGAACTTTTCACCGCTTCGCAAAGACCTCCAATCAACCTCGACGACGCCCAACTTCGTATTTATCGTACCGAACCTTTGTCATGACGGCCACGACGGTGACGGAACTGGTAAGAAGCCGTGTGTTGATGGAGAACCGGGATCGCTGAAATCTTCGGATAAATTCCTCCGCGGATTGGTGCCACTCATTCTATCCTCCCCGGCATACAAGCAGGATGGTCTACTGATTATTACTTTCGACGAAGCCGACATCGACGTTTGGTATGACCCCACTAGTAAGACCTATCGTGAGAAGACCGGCGATGCGTCGGCTTGCTGTGGCGAAATTCCGGGTCCGAATATAAATTCAACTCAGACAGTATTCGATGCGCCGGACGAGGGACCGGGTATTATTGGTCCGGGCGGTGGCCGCATTGGCGCAGTTATGCTCTCGCCTAGTATTAAGGCCGGGACCAAATCCTCCACGCCCTATAATCACTTTGCGCTTCTTAGGACGATCGAGGATATATTTGGGCTAAGTCACTTGGGTTATGCTGGTGCCAAAAATCTTCACAGCATTGGGTCGGACGTTTTTAATGCGGGCGAGACACACTGATCTGTGGTTAGAAACATGCAATCGGCGAATAAAATCTTTGCCTCTAGACAGAAGAACTAGCGCCTTGTTGCCGTTGGATTTTGTTTTCTAAGAGCTTCCATGTTCGGCAAGCTAAATTGCGTTCTTCAACACCAAGCGCCCCCGCGTAGATTGCAGTAGTTTCTAAGCGTGCATGACCTAGCCAACGTTGCACGATATTCAACGGCACGCCGTTTTGTCCCGCATCGACGGCAAACCCGTGTCGAAGTGCATTCGGTTTGCATAGCGCGTCGGCAACGCCTGCGGCTTTCATAATGCGCTTGATGTGCTTCCAAGCTGTCGTCCGGCCCCAGGGCCCTAGGCGATGCGGAGCGATGGTGTCCAGTCTTTCGACAGTTGTTGTGGCAGCGATAAAATCCAGCAATCGGCGTGATACAGCATTCTGTTTACACCAGGATAGAGGAACGCCTTACCACTCCGTCCCCGGATTGAGGCGCAAGGCTGACATTTTCTGCTCCCAACAATCATGGCAATTTGTTGGCGGCCTCGCGCCGACGTGGAACTCGCATCTCCGGAACTCTCCCGTGGCCGCGCCGTTTCCTAGCCGGGGCGCCAGATCAGAGGAGACTGACCATGCGTTCTCAAATGTTGCGCACCGCGCTTTTGGCCGCCGGCGCGGTCCTGTTGGTTGCCGCGCCCGCAAGCGCGCAGGATCGCCACGCCCGCGCCCAGGCGAACTATGTGCAAAGCGATTCCGGTTATTATGACGCCGATTATCGCCAGCCCAGCGAAGGCGTGACGATCACCCAGCCGCGCTACCGCTATCGCCAGAGCAAGCTCGGCGCGCCCAACATGCGCGTGTTCCTGTCGCGCGAGATCCGCTATGACGATCTCGACCTCACCTCGCGCAGCGGCGCGGAGATCCTGCGCGATCGCGTGCGGCTGACGGCGCGGCTTCTCTGCCGCGATATCGATCAGCGCTGGCCCGTCACCGCCGGCAATGGCGGCGACAGCATCACCTGCTATCACGATGCGGCCGAAAACGCGCTTTATCGCGCCGACCGCGCCATTCGCGACGCGCGCCGAAGCTATTACGACTGAGGATCATTCCTCGGCGGTGTTCTGCGGCGACCACTGGTCGGCGAGCGATTGCGCCTCGTCCCAGCTCCGGTCGTTGAGCGCGGCGTCGAGGCGGGCCTGAAGCGTTGCCGGTATGTCGGGCAGGCCGAGCGCGAAGCGCATGCCGTTGCCGCGGTAGATCAGCGACCACTTCGCGGCCTCCACCGGATTGGCCGCGAAGCCGTCGCCGTCGAGGAACACGGTGACGAGCGCGACCTGCGCGTTGGGAAAGCCGCGATTGGCCGCTTCGAGCAGCCAGCGCGCGCCTTCATACATGTCGCTTGCGCGCGGCGCGCCCGTTTCGGTCTTGCCTTGATCGATCAGGCATTGGCCGAGATTGAAGGTGGCGATGTCGTCGTTGCGGTTGATCGCCGTCAGCCCGCGCAGGATGGTGATGGCCTCGCGGCAGCGTCCGTGCATGCGCAACTCCACCGCCTTGCCTTCCGGATCGGGCGGAAGCTGCAATTGCTGCGGGCCCATATCGCCGCCCTTGGGATCGATGGGCTGCACGCCGTCGGGCTGATAGAGCCCGCCCGCCCAGGCGGGGGAACTCGCCAACAACAGCGCGGAGAAAATCGCGGCTCTCGCTTTCATCTTAAGCCTCCTCCGGCACCGGCACGAAGCGGTTGATATATTCGTCGAACGCTTTCCAGAAGCGCGCGCGCACGATGTCGTTCTCCATCAGGATCTCGTGTTCGGCTTCGTGGATTTCCATGAAGGTGGCATTGGGCATGCGCCTGGCGAATTCCTCTTCGGCCGCGGTGACGACGATGCGGTCGCGGCCCGCGCCCACGATCATCACGGGCGTGGTGATGGTTTCGGCGTAACCGGGCGCGTTCACTTCCGCCATGGAGTGATAGGCCGCTTCGAGCCAGCCCCAGGTGGGACCGGCAAGCCTTATATCGGGATCCTCGCCGACCAGCGCCTTGAGGCGGGCGAAGCGCGCACGGTCGCTCGTCACCAGATTGTCCTCGAATTCCATGTGCAGCGGATCGCGCTTTTCCATGCCGAAGACCCATTTGCTGCCGTTGCCGCACTGGAACGCGATGAACGAGACCGCGCGCGCGAGCCATGCCGGATAGCCGCGCGTCTGCACGCGGATCAGGGGCGCGGTCATGACGGCGGCGGTGAATTCGCTGTGTTTGGCGTGCAGCCGCCTCAGAAGAATATGCGCGCCCATGGAGTGGGCGAGGGCGATGGGCGCGCGCGATCCCGCGAACGGCTTGACGATCTGCTCCATGAAGACGTCGAGATCGTCGTCATATTGGGAGAAGCGTTCGATATGGGCCTTGCGCCGGTCGGGCAGTTCGCGCACCGAGGCGCCCTGGCCGCGCCAGTCCATGCTGGCGACCGCGAAGCCGCGCTTGCGCAGCTCCACGATGACTTCGGCGTATTTCTCTATGAATTCCGTCTGGCCGGACAGCAAAACGCAGACGCCGCGCGGAGCTGGCTCCTGCGCGGCGTCCCACGTAGCTACGCGAAGGCGTTTGCCGTCGCGGCCCGAAATGAAGAGCGCACGCGGCGCTTCGTTCACAATGGGCGTTCCCCGCATCCTTGAGAGCCCCCTTTCATCGCCGGCGCCCCCGAGATTCAGGAAGAAGCGTTTAGCCGCGCGCCTTTTGCAGGATCGGGCCGAGCTTCATGGCCAGGCCCATGTCGCCGGCCACGCGCAGCTTGCCCTGCATGAAGGCGCTCGTTCCGTCGAGCTCGCCCTTGACCATCTTCTCGAAGGTCTCGAGGCTGACGCTGATCGTGCAATCGGCATTCTTGCCCGCGCCGTCGGAGACGGTGTTGGGGTTCGATTTGCCGTCGATATAGACGCTGCCCGGTTCACCGAAGTCGAATTTCAGCGTGCCGCCGAGACCGGAGTTCGCGCCCAATGCGGCGCCCATCTGCGTGATGATTTCCTTGACGATTTCCGTAGTCATGAAAGGTCCTTCCTGACAGTTGCGTTCAGGCTCCCGCGGCCCCGTCCCCGAGGACTCGCTCACCCTAGCTGTTGCCCCTGTTGCAAGCGGCCACCGGGGAGCGGGCGGATTTGAGCATTTGTCAGCGCGACTCACAACTCAGATTTCGCAGGCGCGGGATTTGTCGCGCTTCGCTCGATTTGGGGGTCCATATTGGCTCAATGCATAACCGGACCTATGCTCATTTGACGGCAGGGTGACAAAGGGACAGTCATGATCGGTGGAGAAGCCGCCGCGTCGCGCGACGCGCTGGGCCACGCCTTCTTCTGGCATCACATCGCGGTGGTGGTGTTCATCGCGCTGGGCTGGATTTCGCCCTGGCACTGGGTCCTGATCGCCTATCTGGTGCTGTTACCGGCGGTGGCGCTGCAATGGCAATTCAACCGGGATTCCTGCATCCTCAACAACATCGAATCCCTCATCCGGACCGGCCGCTGGCGTGACCCGGACAATGCCGAGGAAGGGGCCTTTCTGCTCGAACTCGGCCGCCGCCTGACCGGCCGGGACATCGGCCCCAGGCAGATGAACGCCTTCATCTATTCGGCCATGGCCGTGTTCTGGGGGCTCGGGCTGGGACACCTCGTCCGGGGCCCTTGAAGCCCTAAAACCCCGCCTTACCTATGGCCTGTCCCCGGGGGCGTGACCGCCGCGGGGGCATGAGCGGCCCGGCCATCAGGCGGGCCAAAACGTCCGGCCTCGCGGCCGGTGCAAACCATGTCGCTTCTAGGAGGATATGAACATGCGTGGATTCGACTATTCCCCCTTCTTCCGCTCGAGCGTCGGTTTCGACCGGCTGTTCGATCTGGTGGACCAGGTCTCCCAGCAGGAAGTCACCTACCCGCCCTATAACATCGAGCGCACCGACGAAAATCACTACCGCATCACCCTTGCGGTGGCCGGTTTCGGCGAGAACGAGCTCAATGCCGAGCTTCGCGAAGGCGTCCTGACCGTATCGGGCAAGCGCGGCCAAGAGGCCGGAAAGCCGGACTTCCTCTATCGCGGCATTGCGGGCAGGAGCTTCGAGCGCCGCTTCCAGCTGGCCGACCATGTGGAGGTCCGGGCTGCCCACCTCGAAAACGGCCTGCTCCATATCGACCTGGAGCGCGTCGTGCCCGAGGAGCACAAGCCCCGCCGCATCCCCATCAATGGCGGCACCGTGACCACCATCGAAGGCAAGAAGGCGGCCTGATTCCGAAGCCGGAAATCGGCCGCAACCAGTCACAGGGGCGCCGGGCGAAAGTCCGGCGCCCTTCGGGTTTTAGATGACAACCCTGAGGCGTGGGCCGTATTCTTGCTCCAGATTTCTGGCCCCCGATTTCTCAGATGTCCGGTTGGCAAAGTGGTTTGTTGTCAGGATTTCCGCGTATGGCCCGGCCGCGCGGGCTCGGCGCCGACACGGCAATCGACGAACTTCGCAAGCACTATGATTCCCTCTCCAGCCGCTTCGGCCAGCCCCCAAGCGACGTCACCTTCGAGACCGCCCAGGTCGGCCCGATCAAGGGCGAGTGGGTGCGGCCGCGGGAATCCGAATCCAAAAGGCTGATCCTCTATTTCCACGGCGGCGGATTCATCTCCGGAGCGCCCCAGAACCATCACGGGCTGGTGGCGCGCCTCGCCCAGTCGGCACAGGCGACCGCCTTCTCGCTGCAATACAGGCTTGCTCCCGAATTCGCTTTTCCGGCGGGGCTGCGCGACGCCATCGATTCCTATCGCCATCTTTTGCAGCGGGGCTTTGCGGCGCGTTCGATCGTGCTGGCGGGCGATCAGGCCGGCGGCGGGCTTGCCTTTGCCTGCGCGCTCGCCATCCGCAACGCCGGATTGCCGATGCCTGCCGGAATCGTGGCGATGTCGCCCTGGGCCGATCTGTCGCTTTCGGGCTGGTCGATCCTGCAGAACGCCAAGAGCGATGCGGCGCTGTCGTGGGAGCTGCTTTTCGTCAGCGCGCGTCACTACCTGAAGAAGCAGAGCCCGACCGATCCCTACGCCTCGCCGATCTTCGCGAGCTTCCGCGATTTTCCCCCGATCATGGTGCATGCGGGCGCCGCGGAAATTCTGCGCGACGACGCCAGCCGCATCGGCGACCGCGCCGCCGAAGCCAATGTGCCGGTGAGCGTGGAGATCTATGACGGCATGCAGCACGTCTTTCAGGCGTCGTCCTATGTGCCGGAAGCGCGCGTATCGCTGGCGCGGCTCGGCCAGTTCATCCGCTCGCGCACGCCGATTGCCGCGCCCGCCAAGGCGGCCGCCACGTCCTAGGGCATGATCGCGCTTCTTTGAATCGCGCTCATGCCCTAGGTTTTTTGAATGATCGCGCAATTTATCCGAAAACCGCTTCGCACTTTTCGGATTGCGCTCTAGGCAATGTTGGCGGAGCTCTGCAGCGTCTCCGACAACGTCTTCGAGAATTTCGCGCCCGTGAGCACGGCGGAACCGAGATCGCAATCCTTCAGATTGCAATCGGTGAGATTGGCATAGGCCAGATCGGCATCGGTGAGGCGCGCGCGGCGCAGATCCGCGCCCCTGAAATCGGCGTAGCGCGCGACCGCGCCGTCGAGACGGGCGGGAAGAAGCCGCGCATCCGAAATCATGAGCGGCCCGACCTTCGCGTCGCGCAGATCGGCATTGTTGAGCTTGGCCGCGGTGAGGTTGACGCCGCGCAGATCGGCGCCGGCGAGCTTGGTCCCGCGCATGTCGGCGCCCGCGAAATTCGAACCCTGGAGGGAGGCGCCTTCCAGATTCACTCCGTAGAAGATCGCGCCCGGCGCGATGAGCGCGGTGAGCGAACGATGCGCGAGCGACTTCACGGCACGCAGATCGGTCTCGGTCAGATCGGCGGGGCGTCCTTCGCGCCCGCTGCTTTCCACCCAGCGCGAATGCGATTCGAGAATGTCGTCGATGGGAAGCGCGAGCTCGCCGAGGCTGCGGCCTGCGGGCGCGTCGGTGAGGGCGTGGCGGAGATCGGCGCCGTCGAGCTGCGTGCTCATCATGCGCGCGCCGATGAGGATCGCGCCGTTGAGGTCGGCGCCCGAAAGATTGCAGCCCGAAAGATCGGCGTTCTCCAGATTGGCGCCGGCGAGCTTGGCCTCGCGCAGATTGGCGCGCACGAGCCGGCAGCCCTTCATCACCGCGTCGGTGAAATCGGCATTGATGGCGATGACGCCCGTCAGCTTGGCGCGTTCGAGATTGGCCGAGTTCAGCATGGCGGCGGGAAGCTCGGCGGGGCGGTCGTCGTGCTGCAGCACGCGGAAATTTCCCCTTGCGTCCTTTTCGGCGATCGATCCTTCGCGCAGATCGGATTCGTAAAGGTCCGCGCCGATCAGATTGGCGCCGCGCAGGCAGGCTCCGCGCATATCGGCGCGGCGCAGGCTCGCCTCCGCGAGATTGGCTCGCCTGAGATCGGCGCCGAAGAAGCTTGCGGCATCGAGCCGCGCACCCGCCAGATTGGTTTCCTCGAGGATCGCGCCGGTGAAATCGGCATCCGCCAGGTTGCGCCCCGAAAGATCGAGGCCCGACAGATCGCAAAATGCGAAGACGGCGCGTGCGCCCCCCATCCGGCCCGCATACAGCATTTCGTGGCGGGCGGCCGCGGCCAGGGCCTGTTTCTGGCTGAGCCTGGAAAAGCGGATGCGACCATCGGAGTTCATGGATAATTCACGTCCGGTATCTGACTGGCGGGCCTTTCGGCCATTCTTGTCCCAAGCCGCTAACGCCTGATTAAAAAACGAAAACTTGAGCCACACCCTGTTGTTACGGCTAGCTTCGCCGGCGCCAAATTGGCTATGGTGCGCGGCCCTCGGGGCGCCCCGGGGTTTGGGGGTCTTGAGGCCAGGGCGAGGGGGACGCGCGTCCCACCCTCACCGTCATTGCCCGGATACGATGAGAGGTTCGCCTTGAAGAAGCGTGCGTTATTGCTGGCGGCCGCCGCCATTGCGTTGTTTTCGGGGCCGGCGCTTGCGGCATCGAATTGCGACACCACGACAATCACGGCCTATTGCGACATCACGACGGTCATCACCAGCGCCGTGACCACGAGCACGGTCAACAACGGCTCGCCCGACGACATCTTCATCGAGACGGTGGCGAGCGGCAAATCCACGCCCGCCGGCGTCCAGATCTCCAGTTCGAACGCGACGGTGGCGACCACGGCGCTGAAGATCGATTCGGACAACAACGTCACCAACGAAGGCACGATCTCCAACAAGGACACGCCCTATGGCGTGGGCGTCGAGATCAATGCCGGTCAAAGCTCGACGGATACGACGACGGTCGCGGATTTCTACGGAACGCTGGGCACCATCGATCTCTCCGGCGCGGGCACGACCAAGACGGGCGTGCTGCTCGATCTTCCGACCACATTGGGCGCAGGCATCATCGACGCCACCGCCACCACGCCCGCCGACATCAACAACAACGTCGTTCCCGGCATCGATCTGGGAACGGTGACGGTGGTGGGCGACGATTCCTATGGCGTTCACATGCTCACGGGCGTCACGCTCGAAGGGCCGCTGCTGATCGACGGCGCGGTGGGCGTCACCTCCTCCACCAAGACCGCCGGAACCGCGACCGACGTGACGGGCGTGGAGATCGACGGCAACATCGTGGGCGATCTCAGCGTCAACCGGACAGGCCTCGGCGGTTCGATCGTCGCGGCGGGCCCCGGATCGCGCGGGCTTGTCGTGCTCGGCACGGTCGACGGTTCGATCAGCAATTTCGGAACCATCGACACGTTGGGCGCCGCCCCGACGTCCTCCTCGTCCACGTCCTCGTCGACGACCAAAACCTCGACGACGGGAAATCCGATGGGCGGCTCGGCTTTCGTGCTGGCGGGCAGCGTGTCGCACGGCATCTATAATGGCGGCCCCGTCGACCCGAGCGATGTCGGCGTCATCAACGCGGCGTTAATCGTCACCCAGGGCAGCGGCCCCGCGGCGCTGATCTCGCCGTCGCAAGGTCCGCTGGCGGTCCCGCTGAATATCGGCCTCTATACGAATTCCGACGGAACCGCGCCCGCCGATCCGGGCTTCGACTTCTACAATCGCGGCCAGATCACGGCGCAGCCGCCCAATGTCGATACCTCCGCCATCGGCATGGAGATCGTGGGCGCCGCGGGCACGCCCGTCACCTTCCAGGGCGGCACGATCGGTTCGGATCCGACAGTGTATTCGGGCGGCATCCTGAACAGCGGCCTGATCGGCGCCACCGTCTCTACCGACACCAACGCCGTCAATCCGGCCGCCGCCACGGGCCTGTGGATCGGAAACTATGTCGACGTTCCCGTGCTGGTGAACACGAGCGAAGTGGGCGCGGGCCACGGAAACATCACGGCCTCGGTCAGCGGCGCCTCGCCCGGCCAGGCCATCGCGCTTCTGATCAATTGCGGCACGGGCACCTCGTGCAATCCCGCGACCGACGGGCATGGCGAACTCGACAAGCTCTACAATTCGGGCACGATCTCGGCGACGGCGACCTCCACCGATACCAAGACCGCGTTCCTCACCGCGATCGCCATCGACGACAAGTCCGGAACCCTCAGCTACATCAACAACAGCGGCACGATCTCGGCCACGGCCTGCGCCACGCCGGCCGCGGGCACTTGCGTGAACCTCGACAATTATACCGCGCAGAACCGCACGCAGACCTACACCGCCGCCTATCTCGAACAAAACACGACGGGCATCGATTTCGAGAATTCCGGCCATGTGGGGGGCGACATCTTCTTCGGCAGCGGCGACGATATTTTGAACGTCACGGGCACGGGCGCGAGCGTGATCGGCAATATCTCCTTCTTCGGCGGCCACGACACGCTGAACGTGGGCGATACCGATACCGTCAGCGGCGCGGTGCTGGAGCGCGGCGGCGGCTATGTCAACGTCACGGTCGGCACCACCGCGGGCGGCACGGGCACGCTCATCGTCAACAACACCGATTTCGCCAACGACAACAACAACGCCAACGGCACGATGCAGGTGGGCACGCTGGACGTGAAAAGCGGCGGCACGCTCGGCATCTCCCTCAGTCAGGGCTTCAACCAGGAGGCATCGGGGGGAACGCATCCGATCCTGGTCCAGTCCGTGGTGCCCGCGACCGGCCTCATCCATCTCGAAAGCGGCGCGATACTCGACATCACCTTCGGCAGCTTCGTTTCGACGCCGAGCGGAGGACCCGCCGAATTCGTGCTCTTCGACGCGCCGACCATCGCCATCGACAACAGCTTCGAGATCAAGAACAGCATCAACGCCACGATCCCGTTCATGTTCACGGGCGGCGTGTGCGGCTACGGCGTTCTCGGTTTCGATACCTGCAGCGGCAGCGCGCCGTCCGAAGACCAGCTCATCGTCAGCCTGCAGCCCAAAACCGCCGCCGAGCTGAACCTCAGCGGCTACGCGGCGCAGATCTTCCCCTATGCCAATGTGGCGCTGGCCAACGACAATCCGCTTGGCGCGTCCATCATCCAGGCGGGCCACGGCCTCGACAGCACCATCCCCTCCGACGTCACGAGGGGCGATCAGCTCTATCAGAATCTCTATTCCCAATTCGCGCCGGACGTCTCGGGCGGGGCGCGCGCCATCGCGATCTCGCTCACCGATCAGGCGACCAGCGTGATCGGCGCTCATCAGCGCGAGCTTCGCATGTATGCCGGCAAGGAATCCGCGGCCACGCTTTGGGGTCAGGAATTCGTGCAGCGTTTCGACAACGCCACCAACAATCCCAACGGCTATCGCGATTCCGGCTTCGGCTTCGCGCTCGGCGCCGACGGCGGCACGCCCGCCGACGGCCGTTATGGCGGCGCCTTCACCTTCTTCTCGGGCGACATTCTCGAGAAAGTGCCCGCCCAGGTGAAGACGAGCACCGAATGGTACATGCTCTCCGGCTATACCGACTGGCGCGGCAGGGGTCTGTTCTTCGACAGCCAGTTGACCGTGGGCTACGGCTCGCTCCGGGGCCGGCGCAACATCTACGTCGACGACAAGGACGGCAACCGCCTCCTCACGCGCACCGCCAGCGACAGGCGCGCGAGCCTCATGGCGGCGGGCGGCTTCTCGGGCGGCGCGGTGTTCAATTGGGGAACGCTGGTGGCGATGCCGCAATTCAGCACCGACGTGCTCACATTGCGCGAAAACGGCTACACCGAAACCGGCGGCGGCGACGGCATGGATCTCGCCGTGCAGCCCTATTACACCAAATCGTGGCGCGGCTATGTGGGCTCGACCTTCCGCGAGGACGTGAAGATCGGCAGCGTCTATCTGCAGCCCGAAGTGCGCATCGGCTATCGCTACGATTTCCTCGCCGATCCGGTGAAGCTCAAGGTTCACTTCGCCGCCGATCCGCTGAATTCGGTCGCGGCCGGCCAGCCCTTCCAGATCACCGGGCCCGATCCCGCCAAGGGCAATTTCGTGTTCGGCGCGGGCCTTTCGACGACGACGGCGAACTGGTCGATCGGCCTGTCCTACGATCTGGTGAGCGGCGGCGGCCTGACCCAGCACACCGGCGTCTTCACGCTGGTGGGCCGGCTCTGAGCGTTTCGAGGAAGCGCGTCACATCCGCGTCCGGCGTCGCAAAGGACAGCACGAGCCTGATGAGCGTCTTGCCGTTGCACGAGGGCTCCCAATCGTAGAATTGCGCGCCGCCCGCGCGCAGGTGCGCGACGAGCGCATCGGGAAGGCGCGCGAACACCGCATTGGCCTCGACCGGATTTGCGATCTCCGCCCCATCGATGCGCGCGATGCCTTCGGCGAGACGCTCTGCCAGCGCATTGGATTTCGCGGCGAGCTTCAGCCACAGATCGTGCGCCAGATAGGCTTCCCATTGCGCCGAGACGAACCGCATCTTGGAAACCAGATGGCCCGCCTTCTTGCGGCGGTATTCGAAATCGGCGGCGCCGTTCTTGTCGAAGAACACCACCGCTTCGGCTGCGAGCGCGCCGTTCTTGGAGGCACCGAACGACAGCGCGTCCACGCCCGCGCGCCATGTGATGTCGGCGGGCTTGCATTTCAGATAGGCCAGCGCGTTGGCGAAGCGCGCGCCGTCCATGTGCAGCTTCATGCCGTGTTTCTTCGCGGTGGCGGCGAGGCTCGCGATCTCATGCTGCTTGTAAACCGTGCCGCGTTCGCTCGCTTGTGTGATCGAAATCACGCTTGGCTTGGGGCTGTGCACGCCGCGCTGGAAATTCGGCAGCGCCGCTTCCACCGCCGTCGAATCGAATTTTGCTCCTTCGCCTTTCAGCATCGCGAGCTTGGCGCCGTGGGTGAAGAATTCGGGCGCTGCGCATTCGTCGGTCGCGATGTGGCTTTCCTCGTGGCAGAAGATTGCGCCGTGCGGCGGGCAAAGCGTCGCCAGCGACAGCGAGTTGGCCGCGGTCCCCGTGATCACGGGAAAGACGGCGACCTCGCGCTCGAAAATTTCCGAAAAGCGCTGCGTCAGCCCTTTGGTGATCGCGTCCTCGCCATAGGAGCGCGCGGTGCCCGCATTGGCGGCGGCGACCGCAGCCAGAATCTCGGGCGCGGCGCCATAGGCATTGTCGCTGGAGAAATTCATCTGCTCGTCCCTGCCGTTAGGATAGCCTAGCCAAGAGGTGGGATTGGTGCAAAATCGAGCCTCAGGGAGAAACGCCATGAGCGATCTGGAAAGCTTCCGCGCCGAGGCGCGCGCCTGGCTCGAAGCCAATTGTCCGCCTTCGATGCGCCGCGACATAGGCGAGGAAAACGAGGCCGTGTGGGGCGGGCGCAATTTCGCGTTCAAGAACCCGGAGGCCCGGCTCTGGCTGGAGCGCATGGGCGCGAAAGGCTGGACCGCACCCACATGGCCGAAAGAATATGGCGGCGGCGGGCTTTCGCGCGAAGAGGCGAAGATCCTCGAACGCGAAATGGCGCGCATCAAGGCGCGGCCCGCGCTTTTATCCTTCGGCATCTGGATGCTCGGGCCGGTGCTGCTCGAATACGCCGATGACGAACAAAAGCGCGAGCATCTGCCGAAGATCGTGCGCGGCGAAATCCGCTGGTGCCAGGGCTATTCCGAGCCGGGCGCGGGCTCCGATCTGGCGAGCTTGCGGACCGCTTGCGAAGACAAGGGCGATCACTTCCTCGTCAACGGCCAGAAGATCTGGACATCCTATGCCGATCAGGCCGACTGGATCTTCTGTCTCGTGCGCACCGACACGGCGAAGAAACACGAAGGCATTTCCTTCATCCTCTTCGACATGAAAACGCCGGGCGTGGAAGCGCGGCCGATCAAATTGATTTCCGGTCAATCGCCCTTCTGCGAAACCTTCTTCACCGATGTGAAGGTGCCGAAGAAAAATCTCGTCGGCAAACTGAACGGCGGGTGGGAAATCGCCAAGCGTCTGCTGCAATATGAGCGGCAGAACATATCCGCCAGCGGCTTCGGCGGCGCGGGCGGCGGCATCGAACTCGAAGACATCGCCAAACATTATGTGGGCGAAGAGGATGGCCGCATCGCCGATCCCGATCTGCGCGCGCGCATCGCGGCCCATCGCATGGAAGCGAAGGCGTTCTCGCTCACCGTGCGCCGCGTCGAAGAGGAAGCCAAAGCCGGCAAGGGCGTGGGTCCCGCCGTATCGATCATCAAATATGCCGCCGCGAAATTGAATCAGGATCGTTTCGAACTCATGGTCGAAGCGATGGGAAGCCAGGGGCTCGGCTGGCGCGGCGAGGGCTTCACGCCGGACGAGATCGCGGCGACGCGCCAATGGCTGCGCTCGAAGGGCAATTCCATCGAAGGCGGCACCAGCGAAGTGAACCTCAACGTCGTGGCCAAGCGCGTGCTCGGCCTGCTCGATCATCAGTGAGGCGGCGATGGCGATCCTCACCGAAGAACAAATCCTGCTGCGCGATGCGGCGAAATCCTTCGTCGCGGAGAAGGCGCCGGTCGCCCGCTTCCGCAAATTGCGCGATGCTGGAAAGACCCACGATCCCGCCCTCTGGCGCGACATGTGCGAAATGGGCTGGAGCGGAATCCTGATCCCCGAGGAATTCGGCGGCTCGGGCCTCGGCTATTTCACGCTTGCGTTGGTGCTGGAGGAAACCGGGCGCACGCTTCTGCCATCGCCGCTTCTTTCGAGCGCGATTGCGGCAACGGCGTTGCTGCTCGGCGGCGACGAGGCGCAGAAATCCGAATGGCTGGCGAAATTCGCCAGCGGCGAGGCGATCGGAACATTGGCGGCCGACGAAGCGGCCCATCACGCGCCCGAAAGGATCGCGCTCTTCGCCGCGCGCGACGGCGCCGATTTCAAGCTGAACGGCAAAAAGGTCTTCGTCGCCGACGGCGGCATCGCCGATGTCTTCGTCGTGCCGGCGCGCACGGCCAAGGGCATCACACTGTTTCTGGTGCCGGCCGGTGCTGCCGGCCTCACGCGCCGCGAAGTCCACAGCGTCGACAGCCGCAATTTCGCGACGCTCGAATTCAAGGACGTCCGCACAAGTGAAATCCTTGGGGCCCCCGATCAGGGCGCATCGCTGCTCGATTCCATCCTCGATCGCGCGCGTGCAGCGCTTGCCGCCGAAATCCTGGGTGCGGCGTCGCAGAGCTTCGATGTGACGCTCGATTATCTGAAAACCCGCACGCAATTCGGCCAGGCGATCGGCACCTTCCAGGCGCTGCAGCATCGCGCGGCGAAAATGTTCACCGAAATCGAGCTGGCGCGCTCCTGCGTCGAAGCCGCGCTGAACGCCATCGACAAAAACGCCAACGACATCGCGCAATTGTGCGCGCTCGCGAAGGCGAGGGCGGGCGATCTGTGGCATCTGGTGTCGAACGAAATGGTGCAGATGCATGGCGGCATCGGCATGACCGATGCGCATGATGCCGGGCTTTATCTCAAACGCGCGCGCGTCGCCGAGGCGCTTTACGGCAACTCCGCCTTCCAGCGCGACCGCTATGCGCGGCTGATGGGTTATTAAGCGCCGCCCAGCGCATCTTCCGCTTCGGTGACGATGCGCCGGAGCCGCTCGGCGGCGGGAACGATGTCGTTGATCGCGGCAATGCCTTGGCCCGCATAAAGCGCCATGGCCTCGAAATCGCCCGTCATGTCGCGCAAAGGGGAATCGGTCGAGAAGAGATAGATCGGCCGGGATTTTTCCTGCCCGATCACCTCGCGCCTGCCGTCGAAGGGATCGCCGCGCCCACCATGCGTCACGCTGTTGGCGAGCACGCGCACATAGGCGCCTTGCGGCCAGTTGATATGGAACGCCTGCGTGTAAACGGTGTCGCCTTCGCGCGCCTGCGCGATGCGCTTTTTGTGATAGTCATGGGCGAAGGATTCCTCCGTCGCCAGGAACGCCGTTCCCAGAACCGCGCCTTGCGCGCCCGCCCGCAGAACCTCCGCCACGCCCTTGCCGCCGGCGATCCCGCCGCTTGCGAGAACCGGCACGCGCGCGATGGCGACGACCTCCTTCAATGTTTCGCGCAGCGGCATTCGCGCCCGCACATGGCCGCCCGCCTCGATGCCTTGCGCGATCAGCACTTCGGCGCCCGCGTCCTGCGCCTGCGCCGCTTCGTCGGCCGATCCCACCTGATGCACGACCAGAATGCCCGCGTCGCGCAATCGGGCGATCGCGTCGCGCGCCACGTCCCAGAAGAGCGCGACCGCAAAAGGTTTCAGCGCCAGGATGGTTTCGAGCTGGGCTTCGAGCACATCGGGCGGCGTGGCGGCGGGAATGATGTTGACACCGAAATTCCGCTTTGTGCGGGCGCGAACGCGTTCGATCTCGGTCTGGATGCGCCGGGGCGTCTCGCGGACCATGCCGAGAAATCCGAAGCCGCCCGCTTCCGTCACCGCCGCCACGAGCTCGGACCGCGACGGCCCGCCCATGCCCGCCGCCATGACCGGATAATCGCAGCCGAGAAGATCGCAGACCGCCGTGTGGAGCCGGCTCATTTTGACCGCATACCGCTTGGGATTCCCGCCTTGATAGCATTGCCGCAGGCCCGGGCAAGGCGGGCGATTGCCGGTTTGGTAGGGCTTCATTAATATATGAGGCGGGATGCGCAATATTCTGCCAGTCGTCGAGGCTGAACATCCGGCGACACTGTCGCTGGAGCGGCGCGGCGTCGGCGTGAAGCTGATCGCGGGCGGCGACTGGATCGTGCCCGAAGTCCCCCGCCTCGACCACGAGTTGCAGGGGCTCCATTTCGCCGGCGCCCGCGAAGGCGCCATCGACGGCTCTACGATCCAGAAACTCGACAGCGCCGGCGGCTGGCTCCTGCTGCGCACCAAGCACGCGATGCAAGACGCCGGCCTGCGCGTCACCCAATTCACCTTGCCCGATCAATACCGCCCGCTGATGGAGAATATGGACCGCGCCAAGGCCGAGGCGCTCATCCATGGTCCGCGCGGGCCGCGCAATCTCAAGGAATATCTGGAACGCATCGGCCGCGCGACCGTCCATGTGCTTCAGCAGGGTTACGGGCTTCTGAGTTTTTTGGGCCAGATCACGGTGGAGAATCTCGAAGCCGTCACCTCGCCCAAACGCGAATTGCCCTTTCCGGCGCTGATCCACCAGATCGAGGAAACCGGGCTGACCGCCCTTCCGATATTGGGCCTGCTCTCCTTCCTGCTCGGCGTCGTCATCGCCTATCAGGGCGCCGACCAGCTACGCCGCTTCGGCGCGGAGATTTTCACGATCAATCTTCTGGGCGTTTCGGTGTTGCGCGAGATCGGCGGGCTGATCGCGGCGATCATCGTCGCGGGCCGCTCGGGTTCCGCCTTCACTGCCCAGATCGGCACCATGCGCGTCAACGAGGAAATCGACGCCATGCAGACGCTGGGCCTCAACATCGCCGAGGTGCTGGTGGTGCCGCGCGTTTTGGGGCTCGTCGTGTCGCTGCCGCTGCTGACTTTCTATGCCGGCGCGATGGGCATCATCGGCGGCGCGGTGATGTGTTATTTCGATCTCGGCATCACGATTCCGGTGTTCCTCAACCAGCTGCAGGAGGCCGTGACCTGGCAGACATTGCTGGTCGGTCTCATCAAGGCGCCGGTCTTCGCGGTCATCATCGGATTGGTCGGCTGCTACGAAGGATTGCGCGTGGAGCGCAACGCCGCCTCTGTCGGCAAGCTCACCACGCGCTCGGTGGTGGAATCCATCTTCCTCGTCATCGTGTTCGATGCGGGCTTTTCGATTTTCTTCTCGGTGATCGGCATATGAGCGACCGCGCGAAAACGCCCGTCATCCGCGTGCGCGGCCTCGTCAACGAGCTCGGCGGCAATCTCATCCACGATCAGCTCGATCTGGATGTGATGCCGGGCGAGGTGATGGGCGTTGTCGGCGGCTCGGGCACGGGCAAATCGGTTCTGCTGCGTTCCATCGTCGGCCTCAACAAGCCCAAGGCCGGAAGCATCAAGGTGTTCGGCGCGGAAACCTCCGAGCTCGCGCCGCAGGATTTGCGCGCGCTGCAATTGCGCTGGGGCGTGCTCTTCCAGGAAGGCGCGCTGTTCAGCTCGCAGACCGTGACCGAGAATATCCAGGTGCCGATGCGCCGCTACACCAAAATGTCCCAGAAGCTGATGAACGAAGTGGCGGCGATGAAGATTTCGATGGTCGGATTGCCGCCGGATGCGGGGCGCAAATTCCCGAGCGAGCTATCGGGGGGCATGCGAAAGCGCGCGGGCCTTGCGCGTGCGCTCGCGCTCGATCCCGATCTCGTCTTCCTCGACGAGCCCACGGCCGGGCTCGATCCGATCTCGGCATCGCATTTCGACGAGCTCGTGCGCGGCCTGCAGCAGAGCCTCGGCCTCACCGTCTTCATGGTGACGCACGACATCGACACGCTGCGCGCCACCACCGACCGCATCGCGGTGCTCGTGGGCAAGAAGATCAAGATCGGAACCGTCGCGACGCTGGTCCACGATGACGATCCCTGGATTCAGGAATATTTTGCAGGGCCTCGCGGCCGCGCGGCGCTGAGCGTCTAGGAGGGAAGTGATGGAAACCAACGCAAATTACGTCGCGGTCGGCGCCTTCGTGATGGTGCTGATTCTGGGACTGGTGGTGTCGCTTCTGTGGGTCACGGGCGCGCAATACAGCCAGGAATTCACCTATTACCAGACCTATTTCACCGGCCCCGTGACGGGACTGGGCGACGGCACCAAGGTCAAATATAACGGCATCGATGTGGGGCGCGTTTCCAAGCTCAATTTCGATCCCAACGATCCCAAGAAGGTGATCGTGACGATGGAGGTCGATCCCAGCCTGAAGCTGCGCCAGGATTCGGTGGCCTCCATCGCCAGCGAAGGCCTCACCGGCGGCGCCTATGTGGAAATCGACGGCGGCTCGGCCAACGCGCCCCCGCTCGTGCGCAAACCGGGCGAGCGTTATCCGGTGATCGCGTCCAAGCCCTCGGCCTTCCAGCAATTGGAGCAATCCGCGCCGCTTCTGCTCGCCAAGCTCAACCGCGTGGGCGACGAGCTCACCGATCTGCTCAACGACCACAATCGCAAATCGCTGAGCGAAACGCTCGACAATCTGCGCGACACGACGGCCGTCTTCGCGCGCCGCTCCGCCGAAATCGACGCCACCCTCGTCAATTTGAAAACGGCGTCGGCGGGGCTTTCCACCGATCTCGCCGGCATGCACACCACCATCGGCAAGGCCAACGACACGCTCGACAAGATCTCGCGGCTTTCCGACGATGCCGACAATCTCGTCAGCGGCGACACCGGCCAGCAGCTTTCCGAACTCGTGTCGCAATCGCGCTCGCTGGTTGCGAGCATCCAGCGCCTTTCCAACACACTCGAACGTCAGCCCACGCAACTCATCTTCGGCGATCGCCGTGAAGGATACACACCGAAATGAAACCGGAAAGAATCCTCGCGCCGCTCGCGGCGCTCCTGATGTTCACGCTCGCGGCCTGTTCGTCGTTCGGGCCGGGACCGGCGCCGCAACTTTACGTGCTGGCGCCCCAGCTCGGCCCCGTCGCCGATGCGCCGCAAGTCACCTGGCAATTGGAAGTGGCCGAGCCCGAAGCGCCCGAGAGCCTCGATACCTCGCGCATCGCGCTGATGCGCGGCGTGACGATGGATTATTTCGCCAATGCCGCCTGGGCCGACCGCGTACCCTCGCTGATCCAGAGCGATCTCGTCGATGCCTTCGACAAGAGCGGGAAGATCTCGGCCGTGGCCAGCGACACCCAGGGCGTGCGGGGCGATTACCGGCTGGAATCGGAGCTGAAGGATTTCTCGGCGCATTACGAAGCCGAGGACGGCATCCCCACCGTCACCGTGCGCATCGTGGCGCGGCTGGTGTCGGATGACCGCAAGGTCGTCGCCAGCTTCGATTCGGTGCACACCGAACAGGCCGGCGCCAATACCGTGCCCGCCGTGGTCGAGGCGTTCGACACCGCGCTTGCCGCCAGCCTCGAGGAGATCGCGGCCTGGGCGCTGAAGGCCCCGCCCGCTTCCGGCTGAACCCGTTTCCGTTGTAACGAAGGCCATGACCGGAGCGAACAGACTCACGGCCGTGGCCCGCGAGACCGAGTGGTCCGCCTGGATGCGCGCCGCGCTTTCGGGCGACGAGGCCGCCTATCGCGCGCTGCTCGAAGCGCTGGCGCCGGCCTTGCGCAGCCTCGCGCGAAGCGGCCTTGCGCGCGCCGGCGCCGGCAATGCCGATGCCGAAGACGTGGTGCAGGAGATTTTGTTGGCGATCCATTTGAAACGCCGGACCTGGATGAGCGATCAGCCCTTTATGCCCTGGCTGAATGCGATCGCGCGCCACAAGCTGATCGATGCGTTGCGCAAGAAGGGCCGCCGCGGCGAAGTGCCGATCGACGATCTCGCCGATGTCCTGCCCGACACCAGCGAGGCGCCGGACGCGAGCCATGCCGAACTGACGCGGCTGGTCGGCCGCCTCGACGGCAAAAGCCACGCGGTGGTGCGCGCCATCTCGCTCGATGGCGCGAGCGTGCGCGAAACGGCAGTGAAACTCGGCATGAGCGAGGGCGCGGTGCGCGTGGCGCTGCATCGCGGATTGCGGAAACTCGCGACGCTCACCCGCGAGGCGGCGGCATGAGGACCAACGATCTCATCGGCGCGCTTGCGGCGGATGTGAAGCCCGGCCTCCCGCCCGGCCGCGCGCTCGCTTTTGCGGTTGCGGCGGGCGCGCTCGCGGCTGCGATCCTCTTTTCGCTCGTCTTGGGACCGCGCCCTGATATTGCGCACGCCGTCGCCACCATCCGCTTCGATTTCAAATTCGTGCTCACGCTGAGCCTTGCCGCGAGCGCAGCCCTGCTCGCGCTGAGACTGGCGCGCCCCGAGGCGCAAGCGGGCAAGACCATCCTGCTCATCGTTCCGGCGATGCTCGCCATCGCCATCGTCCTCGAACTCGTCAACGTGCCCGCGCAGGATTGGCTCGCCCGCTGGATCGGGCACAATTCGCGCGCCTGCATGATCAACATTCCCTTCCTGTCGCTCATCCCGCTCTTCGCCATTCTGGCGGCCATGCGGTTGGGCGCGACGACGCGGCCGGCGCTGTCGGGAGCGGTGGCGGGGCTGCTCGCGGCCGGAATCGGCGCGAGCTTCTATGCCGCCCATTGCCCCGACGATTCCCCGCTCTTCGTGGCCACCTGGTACACGATCGCGACCTCTTTCGTGACGGGCCTCGGCGCATTGCTGGGCTCGCGCTTCTTGCGCTGGTAGGTTCGCGAACCGCGATACTGCCTTAACCAATGTTTGCGCGATGCGGCAGGCGAAGGCCGCTTCTTATTCGCGCGCGTATCGCATAAAATTCGAAAGCAGATCGGTCCTTGCCGGGGAATGACCGTGGCGAAACAGCTCGAACTGCCGGTTCTGATCTCTTCGATCTACGACGCCGTGCTTCAATCGGATGCATGGCCGCAGGTGCTCACGGAAATCGGGGCCCTGATGGGCGGCGCCTGGGTACTTCTCGGCCTCATCCGGCTCAACGGCAAGGCGGAGTTCAATCTGCAGGATCGCGCGGGCGATCCGGATCATCTGGCGCTGTTCCATGCGAGGTTCACCGCGCCCGACATCAATCCGTCCGTCCGGCGTCTGCTCTGTGCGCCGGTCGGCGCGAGCATTGCGCGCGAACAGGAAATGGATGACGACGCATGGAAGCGCCATCCGCTCTATCGCGAAATCTACCGGCCGCGCGGGCTCTATCACGGGCTGGGTTCGCTCGTTCTGCGCACCGACACCCACATCGCCATGCTCGGCCTCAACCGCACGCGCAAGACCGGCCCGTTCACCCGGCGCGATCTTTCCATTCTCGCGCAGCTCAGGCCGCATCTCGAGCGCGCCCTTCACGTCGCCTCGAAGATCGCCGCCTTCGACGCGATGCAATCGAGTTACGAAGCATTGTGGGATCGCCTGGCTCAGGGCGTGATCCTGCTCGACCGCAGCTCGATGGTCTTGTGGGCGAACGGGACGGGCCGCTCCATCCTCGATGCCGCCGATGGTCTCGATCTGCGCCACGGTCAGCTCCACGCCGCGAACCCGGCGGACAATGCCGCGCTCACGCGATCGATCGCGGCGGCGGTCGAAGCGCCATCCGCCTGCAGCGGCGATTGCCTGCTCTCCGTGGCGCGGCCGTCGTGCAAGCGGCCTTACAACATTCTTGTCTCGCCGGTTTCGGTGAGGCCGCCCGCCATCGGGCGCGTACCGGTGGCGGTCGCAATCGTCAGCGATCCCGAGCGTCAGGTCGAAGCGGCGCCGGCGCGTCTGGCACGCCTCTTCGGGCTGACGCCGCGCGAGGCGGCGCTCGCGGCTCTGCTCGTGGCCGGCAACAATCTCGACGACATCGCCGGACAGCTTTCGATGGGCCGCAACACCGTGCGCCAGCATTTGCGCGCGATCTTCGAAAAGACCGGCACCCACCGCCAATCCGAATTGATGCGGCTTCTCCTGAGAAGTCCCGCCGGGCTTTTCAGCGAAAGCGCGCCTCCCCCAAACGGGGGAAGCGGCCTTGCCTCGTGAGCGCCAAAATACCCGCAAAAATGCGGCGTGAATGATTTTTCGGCAGCCACGCCGTGTCCACCATTGGGAGGGCGGGGATGTCCGGTCGTTTCACGAAGCTCGTCGGCGCGCTGGCGGCTGTTGCTTGTGTGGCGTTGTTCGCGCCGCCGGATGCGCGCGCTGCCGCGCTCTATAGCTGCCAGGCCGGAACCTTCGACTCTGTCGATTACAACAGCGTGGGCGCGAGCTGCACGGAAACCACGGCGCCGCTTTCGCCGCCGCTGGTCGGCACCGCAACCGCCGGCGCGAATGCGGGGCCGGGCGGCATCGGCGCCGGTGCGGGCGCCAATGTCACCCTGCCCAACGGCCAGTCCAGCTTGCTCTATGGGCCGAGCAACAGCGCCGGTGCCTCGATCATCTTCGACGATGTTTACATCACGGGACCCGCCGGCGGCGGAACGACGGTCGATGCCGCATTGAACCTCTTCGTTCATGCCGAGAGCGGGCTCCTGACTGTCGGCATCACGCAAACGCCGGCCGATTACGGCTCCTTCGCGCACGGCACCGCCTCGCTCAACCTTTCCGTCACCGGTACGGACAGCGGCGACAATCTGCTGTTCTACGACGAAGGCGGCCTGACCTTCAGCGAAACGCTCTATGCCTGCACGCTCCCCGACTGCACGCCAGATCCCGGTCATGTGTCGGGCGCCACGACGACGGCCACCGAGATGCTGGACGGCAAGACGATCGACGATCTCCTCGCCGGCGTCACGCTCCAGACGGCGAGCGGCGAATTGCCTGTCGATCAGCCGATCACGCTGCAACTCGATGTCGGCGTGTCGGCGGGTGCCGGCATCAATGCCGCGGCGATACCGGGTGGTTGCCCAAGCTGCACGGGATATGCCTCGGCCGGTCTCGGCGCCTACAACACGATCACCCTGCCAACGAACGGCCCGGTGTTCGATCTGCCGGATGGTTACACGGCCAACACCGCCGACGGCTGCATCGCCAACAACCTCTATGTCTGCGGCGCGTCGGCTCCCACATCCGTCTCGGAACCCCCGGCAATTTGGCTGTTCGGGTTCGGCCTCATTGCCCTGCTGGGCTTTGAACGGCGCCGGCGCAAGCCCGGAAACAGCCGGGCGGCCTGAGCCCTGCAATGGCGGTAGAAACGCCCGCATGCCCGCAACCTTTGCGCGTTGGGCAATCAATCAACAAATAAGAGCCGCATAGGGCAATTTATTTACCCGGGTGCGAAACAAATCGGGTTATGACAATCCGGCCTGTCGCGCGCGTCCGGGGAGGGATGCGCGGGGGCAGAGGGGGAAAGCGATCTGCCATATGCCACTTCCGGCGCGACCATCGAATATTCAATCCGAAATCGATCCCAAAAGTCTCGGCAATCCGGTACTCGCCTTTCTGAGACAATATTGGGAGGAAAAGCGCGGAACCCGCGCCATGCCTTCGCGCGCCGACATCAAACCGTCGGAGATGAAGGAACATCTGGGCTGGATCATCCTGGTGGATGCGCTGCCCGCGCTCGAGGATTTCCGCTTCCGCATGATCGGCACGCGCGTCGCCCAATATTTCCTCGCCGACGCCACGGGCCAGACGATGCGCGAGGCCTTCGCGGCCTATGGCGATCAGGTGACGGCGCGCGTCATCGCCACGCACAGGAAAACCGCGCGCGACAAGGTCGTGGTGCGCGCCTATGGCGGGGCGGGCTGGCTCGGCCGCTCGTTTCTCGATTTCGACGCGATCTATATGCCGCTGTCCGACGACGGCGAGAGCGTGAACATGATCCTCTCCGCCTTCACCTTCGATGCGGCGGCGCTGATCAAGGCGCGCGAAGGCCGCGTATCGATGAACTAGATCATCCGCGCGGAGCGGTGATTCTCACGCGCGTCCAGGTCTGCGAGCGGCACAGCACCCATTGGCAGCCTTCGACCTGAAGCGTGTCGGGCGATGTCAGATGCAGCCGCGAATCGCTCGAGCTCAATCCGGTTTGCGGATCGTAGACGTGCCCGCCTTTCCATTCGACCGGCCCGCCATGATAGCCCTCGAGCACCACGAGCCCCTTCACCAGACGGCTGCGCTTGGATTTGTCGGGATTGAAAACGTCGCGCTGATCGGGATTGACGCGCAAAACCTTGCCGTCGATCACCTTGCCGCAGATCGCATCGCCGCAGGGCATGATGGCGACGCGGCCGTTGTTGGCGCCCGTCGACCACACGCCGAAAATATCGTTGGCGGCAGCCGATGAGCTCGCAACGGCGGCGAAGGCCACGACCGCAACGGCTGCAGCGAAAACTTCCATTCCCGCCGTGACGCGATATTTATGCGGCCGCATAATTCGCCCTCAGTTCCTTGTCCACCGATGCCACAAGCTGACGGTCGTCGACATGCCAGGGATGGAACCCCGGAAGATAGAACGCGAAATATGCGCCCATCGCCTGGCGGAACAAGCCCGGTGTAACAAACAAATACGTGAAGAGCCGCCACCAGCTTGCCGCGTTGTTAATATTGTCTTGCGCGAAGAAGAGTGCGCTGCCGCGCAGGATGAATTCGATGAAAATTATCGTCGCCATCGACATGGCGCGCACGCGCGCGAACCAGCGCGCGATCCGCCAGGAATCCTTGCGGGCCGCCATCCAGGTGTCGAAGGCGACTGCCTTGTGCTCGACTTCCTCGATGGCGTGCCAGCGCCACATAAGCTGGATGTCGGGCGGCGCCTTTTCGAGATGGCGCGGATCGGAGAGCACCGCATGGGCGAGCACCGCCGTGAAATGCTCGAGCGCCATGGTCGCGGCAAGTTGATAGAGCGGCGGCAGCGAGCGGCCGAATTCCATGCGCGCCTGGATCACCTTGTTGATCTTCGTCAGATCGTAGCCCGCCCGTTCGGCCTGGTGATTGAAGAACACATGCTCGCGGCTATGGATCGATTCCTGCGTCGTGAACGCTTTGATCTGTTCCTGAAGTTCCGGCCCTGCTGCATCGCGAAAACGCCGGACCGCATCGATGAAGAAGCGCTCGCCTTGCGGGAAGGAGGCCGACAGCGCGTTGTAGAAGGCGGTGGCGACCGGATCGCCGCCCATCCACCAGCGGGTGGCCGCAGCCCCGCGCCCGAAGGCGATGTCGCGCGGATGTATGGCAAGGCCGGACGGGGTTTGCATTCTGAGGCCCGAAGCGTGATCTTTACGGACAAACGGGTGTATATGGATAACTGACATCGATGTCAATAACGAAATTGCGCAAGCGGCCTCCCCGCCGCCGCCGCCGTTCGGCCGAAGAGGCGCGCGACGAGGCGGTGGGCGCCGCGCGCGAGATTCTTCTGTCGAAGGGGCCCGACGCGGTGACGCTCAAGGCGGTCGCCGCCGAGATCGGCATGACGCACACCAATCTCCTGCATCATTTCGGCTCGGCGGAAGAATTGCAGTCCGCGCTCATGAGCCGGATGGTGCGCGATCTCAACGCGGCGCTGGGCGATGCGGTCGCACATCTGCGCTCCGAGGAAGGCGCGCCGCGCGCGCTCGTCGATATGGTGTTCGACGCGTTCGACAAGGGCGGCGCGGGCCAGCTCGCCGCCTGGATCGCGCTGTCGGGAAAACAAACTCAACTCGAACCGGTCCAGCAGGCCGTCGGCGAACTGGTTAACGCCATCAAGGACAAATTCGCCGGCCATAGCGCGGAAGCGCATCAGGGCGTCACCTCGGCAGTGCTTTTCATCGCACTGTGTGCTTTCGGTGACGCCATCATCGGCGCCCCGCTGGTGGAGATGCTGGGCCGCGAACGCGACGCCGCGCGCAAGATAACCGCCATTCTGCTGCCCCGGTTTTTTTGAGCGCCGCCCAATACCCGCTTTTCGAAACTGGCCTGGCGGGGTGATTCCCGCGAATGTAAAGAATTGCAATTGCGGCGATTTGCGGCCATGGTTTGGCGCCGAACGCGAAATTGACATGAATGTCTATACCTAAACCACGCCGTCCAACCCGGGTTCTCCGGCGGAGGCACTCTCCCGAACAGACACGGCAGATGGCGCTTTCGGCGGCGAAGAAGCTGCTTCTGAAACACGGGCCGGACGGGGTGACGCTCAAGGCGGTGGCCGACGAACTCGGCATGAGCCACACCAATCTCATCCATCATTTCGGCTCGGCGGAAGCGCTGCAATCCGCATTGATGGGCGCGATGGTGCACGATCTGACCTCGGCCATCGAGGAAGCGATCGATCACGTGCGCACCGATGAAAACGCGACGCGCGCGCTGATCGACATCGTGTTCGATGCGTTCGGCCAAGGCGGCGCGGGTCAGCTTGCCGCCTGGATCGCGCTCTCCAACAAGCATGCGCATCTCGATCCCGTGCGCGATGCGGTTCATGCCCTCGTCAAGGCCATTACCGACCGCGTGACCAGGGACGGATCCGAGCCGCCCAAACACACCGCGTCCGCGCTTCTCTTCCTCACGCTCTGCGCCTTCGGCGATGCCGTGATCGGCGAGAATCTGCGCGCCATGCTGGGGCGCGACAAAGATGCCGTCCGGCGGATGGCAGCCTATCTGCTGCCGAATTTTTTCTAGGATTTGCGCCAAGTCTCCGGCCGGCGCGCAAGATTCGCACAAAGCCGTGACATTTTATTTATCGAGATCGATGTCAGTAAACTATTGACAGAGATGTTAGTAATTTCTAGGGTGCGCGCCGGAGAAGTTTTTCGCCCCCTGTTCCTGCGTTGATGGAATTCGGTTCTGCGAAGGTCTCCTTTTAGCTCACCAGTTGAACCCTTGGGCGGCGAAGACAACTTCGCCGCCTATTTTCTTGTTTGTGGGTTTGCCGCGCGATTTTCCGGAAAACCGCTTCGCACTTTTCCGGCCGCGCGCTTTTTTCCGGTCGCGCGACTGGCCGGAAAACCGCTTCGCACTTTTCCGGCCGCGCGCTTTTTTCCGGTCGCGCGACTGGCCGGAAAACCGCTTCGCACTTTTCCGGCCGTGCGCTTTTTTCCGGTCGCGCGACTGGCCGGAAAACCGCTTCGCACTTTTCCGGTCGCGCTCTAAGGAACATTCCGTATTGTGGGCGCATTTCCAGATACGTCAGCATGCGTGCTGGAAGGTGCCCCATGCCACTCAGCGCCGCCGCTGCCCGGACCCGGGAAATCGCCGCTCGCGAAACGGTCGAATTGCTGCGCCGCGATGGCGTGACATTGCCGCCGCCCGGCCGGCCCGATTTCGCCGTGGAGTTCGACCGCTTCGCGCACGCACAAGTGGTGCTTCTGGGCGAGGCAACGCATGGCACGTCGGAATTCTATCGCGCGCGCGCGGCGATCACCCGGCGCCTGATCGAGAATCACGGATTCAATATCGTGGCGGTGGAAGCCGATTGGCCCGATGCGGCGCGCATCGACCGCTATGTGCGCCACCGCGAGCCCGAGACAAGCGAAGAGGAAGCTTTCGCGCGTTTCCCGACCTGGATGTGGCGCAACCGCGAGGTGCATGATTTCGTCGATTGGCTGCGCGCGCATAACGAATCGCGGCCGATGGAAGCGCGCGCCGAATTCCGCGGGCTCGATGTCTACAGCATGAACGCCTCGGTCGAAGCGGTGTTGCGCTATCTCGACCGCGTCGATCCGGACGCCGCCAACGAAGCCCGCGCGCGTTATGGCTGCCTCACGCCCTGGCAGGCCGAGCCGCAGCGTTACGGCCGCGCCGCCCTTTCCGGCCGCGCCGATTGCGAGGCCGAAGTGGCGGCGCAATTGCACACGCTGCTGGAAAAGCGCCTCGATTATCTTTTGCGCGACGGCGAAAGCTTTTTCGATGCGGCGCAGAACGCGCGCATCGTGCGCGCGGCCGAGCAATATTACCGCATCATGTATCACGGCGCGGCGGAAAGCTGGAACCTGCGCGACCGGCATATGTTCGATACGCTGCAGCGGCTGATGCATCATCGCCGGACGCATGCGAAGGCGGTGGTGTGGGCGCACAATTCCCATATCGGCAATGCGTCCGCGACGTCGATGGGCTGGGAAGGCGAATTCAACATCGGCGAGCTTTGCCGCACCGCTTACGGCGACGAAGCGGCCCTCATCGGTTTCGGCACCGATCGGGGAACCGTCGCGGCCGCCTCGGATTGGGATGGCGATATGGAGATCAAGCGCGTGATCCCGGCGCGCGAGGATTCCTACGAAGCGCTGTTCCGCCACGCGGGCCAATCGCATTCGCTGACCTGGTGGAAGGGCCGCGCCGATCTTTCCGAGACGCTCGCCGATCCCAGACTCGAACGCGCCATCGGCGTCGTCTATCGCCCCGAATCGGAATTGCTCAGCCATTATTTCCGCGCCGTGCTGCCCGATCAGTTCGATGCTTTCGTCTGGTTCGAGGAAACGCGCGCGGTCACGCCGCTTGCCGGCGAAAGGCCCGTGGGCGTGCCCGACACTTATCCCTTCGGACTTTAGACATGCGCGCAGGCTTCCAGGACGTCGAAATCCCGCCGCTCGGTTTGAAAGCCGTGCTGGGCATTCCCGAAGCGGAGGCGCAAGGCCTCGTCATTTTCGCCCATGGCAGCGGTTCGGGGCGGCTTTCGCCGCGCAACCGCGCCGTCGCCGAAGCCTTGCGCGAAACGGGGTTCGCCGCGCTCCTGCTCGATCTTCTGAAGGAAGGCGAGGAACTCGACCGCCGCAATGTCTTCGACATCGCGCTGTTGTCGAAGCGCCTCGTCATGGCCGCGCAATGGGCGAAAACGGAAGACGCGCTCGAACAACTCGCCATCGGCTATTTCGGCGCGAGCACGGGCGCGGCTGCGGCGCTCACCGCCTCGGTCATCGGCCCGAAGATCTCGGCCATCGTCTCGCGCGGGGGGCGGCCCGATCTCGCCGCCAATGTATTGGCGCGCGTCACCGCGCCCACGCTTCTCATTGTCGGCGGCGACGATATTCCCGTGATCGCCTACAATCGCAACGCCTTCAACATGCTCCATTGCGAGAAGGAGATCAGAATCGTTCCGCATGCGGGCCATTTGTTCGAGGAGCCGGGCACGATGGAAGACGTGATCGCCCATGCCATCGAATGGTTTCAGCGCTTCCTGCGCGATCCCAAAGAGGCGCGCGCGGACGTCTTCGCCGACCGCCACGATGCGGGGCGAAAGCTCGCTTCCGCGCTGACGAAATACAAGGACAAGAACGCCATCGTGCTCGCGCTTCCGCGCGGCGGCGTGCCGGTGGCCTATGAAGTCGCCAAGGCGCTCCATGCGCCGCTCGATGTGTTGCTGGTGCGCAAGATCGGCGCGCCGGGCCATCCCGAGCTCGGCATCGGCGCGGTGGTCGACGGCGCCAATCCGCAGATCGTGCTCAATGACGATGTCGTGCGCATCGTGCGGCCCAGCGAATCCTACATCGCCGCCGAATCGGCGCGTGAACGCGAGGAACTCGAACGCAGGCGCAAAGCCTATCGCGGCACCAGGCCCGCGCCCGATCTTACGGGCCGCACCGTCATCGTCGTCGATGACGGAATCGCGACGGGTGGAACGGCGCGTGCCGTTCTCAAGGCGCTCGGCCAGAGCGGCGCCGAGCGGATCGTGCTCGCCATGCCGGTCGCGCCGCCCGAGACCGTAGCACTGCTCGAAAAAGAGGCGGATGAAATCGTCTGCCTCTCCATGCCCGAGCCTTTCTCGGCCGTCGGTCTTCATTATCGCGATTTCGAGCAGACCACAGACGAAGAGGTGGTTTCATTGCTCGCGCGTGCCGCAAACATTTGAAACCAAATCCACTGTCATTCGTTGTGTTGCCGGAGCGCAGAGCGGGCCTTGGGCCGCCGCCGCTTCTGGACCGGAAAGACGGGGATATCATGCTGCAAAATCAGGAACTTAATCATCACAACGGCAATGGCGCCACGGTGTCGGACGTCGTGCTCAAGCGCTTTTCCCAATATGCGCGGCTCACATCCGACGAGGAAAACCTGCTCGCCGCCCTTGCCTCCAATGCGCATGAGGTCCCGGCCGGGGCCCATCTTCTGGCCGAAAGCGAGGCGCTGAACCGCCCGCGCCTGATGCTGGCGGGATGGGGCTGCCATTTCCGCACATTGTCGGACGGCAGACGGCAGATCTTCGAATTCATCCTGCCCGGCGATATTTACGGGCTTTCGCACCGGCCGGCCGCGACCGCGCCTTCGGCGGCAATCGCGCTCACGCGCTGCACCATCGCCGATGCCAGCGGACTGGGCGAGGCGGTGCTCGATGCGCCGGGCATGCATCCCGGGCTGGTTGCGGCCTGCGCCGCGGTCGCCAGCCTCGACGAAGCCTGGATGCTCAACCAGCTCATGCGCGTGGGCCGGCAGAACGCCTATGAGCGGCTCGCCCACCTGTTCCTCGAAATCGCCCACCGGCTCGGCAGCGTCGGCCTTGCCGACCACGGCACCATCTCCATGCCTCTGACGCAGGAGATCATCGCCGATGCGATGGGGCTTTCGGTCGTGCATCTGAACCGCACGCTGCAGCAATTGCGCCGCGAGGGCCTGATCGAATTCAAGAACGGAACGGTGAAGATCCTGAAGCCCGACCAGCTTGCGGCCATCGCCGATTTCCGCACGCCCGAGGTGCATGCGCTGGCCAATTGAGCCGGCATGGCCGTTATGCCCATGATTTTTGCGCCGGCTTGCTCTAAGCATCCGGCCCATGCCGCAAATCCACCCTGACGGCCTGCCGCTGCCGCTGCGCTACTGGGCCATCGCCACCATGGGGCTCGGCGTCTCGATGGCGGTGATGGACGGCGCCATCGCCAATGTGGCGCTGCCCACCATCGCGCGCGACCTGCACACCGACGCGGCTTTCTCCATCTGGATCGTCAACGGCTATCAGCTCGCGATCATGATCTCGCTTCTGCCGCTGGCGGCGCTGGGCGAGATCGTCGGCCACCGGCGCATCTATCTCGCGGGCATGGCGCTTTTCACGCTCGCCTCGCTGGCATGCTCGTTCTCGCAGACATTTCTGGAACTCGCCGCCGCGCGCGTCATCCAGGGTTTCGGCGCGGCGGGAATCATGGCGGTGAACACGGCGGTCTTGCGTTTCGTCTATCCCCATCGCCTGCTCGGACGCGGCATCGGCATCAATGCGCTGGTGGTGGCGGTTTCGGCGGCGGCAGGGCCCACCATCGCCGCCGCCATTCTTTCGCTCGGACGCTGGCCATGGCTCTTCGCGGTCAATGTGCCCATCGGGATCGCGGGCCTCGTCATCGGGCGCATTTCGCTGCCGCTCAATCCGCTTTCCAAACGCGAATTCGATTATCCGAGCGCGCTTCTGAGCGCCTCCATGTTCGGGCTTCTGATCGCAAGCATCGATGCCGTCGGCCATGGCGAGAGCATCGCCTGGTTCGCGCTCGAAGCGATCGGCGTGGCGTTACTGGCATGGGCACTGGTGCGCCGCGCGGTCTCGGTCGCCGCCCCGCTTCTGCCGCTCGATCTGTTGCGCATCCCGATCTTCACGCTGTCGGTCGCGACATCGGTCTGCTCCTTCATCGCACAGATGCTGGCGCTGGTTTCGCTGCCCTTTCTGTTTCAGGACAAGCTCGGCTACAGCCCCGTCGCCACGGGACTGCTGATCACGCCATGGGCGCTGGCGATAGCGGCGGCGGCGCCGGTCTCGGGGCGTTTAGCCGACCGTTATCCGCCGGGGCTTTTGTGCACGGTGGGTCTCGTCGTTTTCGCCTGCGGGCTTCTCGCACTCGCTTTTCTGCCGGCGCATCCGGATGTCATCGGCATCGTCTGGCGCATGGCGCTGATGGGAACGGGCTTCGGCATTTTCCAGTCGCCCAACAATCGCGCGATGCTGTCGGCGGCGCCGCGCGAGCGCAGCGGCGGCGCTTCCGGCATGCTCGGAAGCGCGCGGCTTCTCGGCCAGACGACGGGTGCGGCGCTGGTGGCGCTCCTTTTCGCGCGCATCCCGCAAGCGGGCAACGAGGCAGCACTTCTGGTGGGCGCGGGCTTTGCGGTATTGGCGGCTTGCGTCAGCTCGGCGAGGCTGCTCGAATCCCCGCAGAGAGAGGGCAGCCATGAAACGCGCGACGTTTGAAGCGGACGGCAAAGAGCGCATCGGCGTGGTTTCGGGCGACGTGATCTTCACCGGCACGCCCGGCGGGGTGGGCTTCGCCTTCCGGCCGCCGAAATTCCTTAAAAGCGGCGATCATGTGCGCGTGGAGATCGACCGCGTGGGCGCCATCGAGGCGAAAATGGCTTAAAGGGCCGGTTGCGCCAGATCAACGCTGGCCTGCGGCGTTCTGCGTTTTATACTGCGCAAGCCTCGCGGAGACCGGAATTGCCCGCCGAAATCCTGACGCTCACGCTCAATCCGGCCGTCGATCTTTCGACGTCGGTGGCGCGCGTCTTGCCGCAGGCGAAACTGCGCTGCAAGACCGTGCGCCGCGATCCCGGCGGCGGCGGCGTCAATGTGGCGCGCGTCTTGAAGCGCTTCGGCATCGATGCCTCGGCGATCTATCCCACGGGCAGTTCGACCGGCGAATTGCTCGCGCGCGGCATGCTGCACGAAAACATCAAGAGCATCGCCATTCCCATCGCGGGCGAGACGCGCGAGGATTTCACCGTCACCGAGACCGACACCGGCAACCAGTTCCGCTTCGTCATGCCGGGCCCGGCCCTGGTGCAGACCGAATGGACCGCCTGCCTCGACGCGATGGAGCGCGCAACACCAACGCCCGAGATCGTGGTGGCGAGCGGAAGTCTGCCGCCGGGCGTTCCGCCCGATTTCTACGCGCGCGCCGCGCGCACCGCCAAGCGGCTGGGCGCGAAAATCGTGCTCGACACCTCCGAGATCGCCTTGCGCGAGGCGCTGAAGGAAGGCGTGTGGCTGATCAAGCCGAATTTGAACGAACTGAACGAGCTCACGCATTGCGAACTTCGCGATGAAGCCGCGCGCATCCAAGCCGCGCGCGAACTCATCAAAAGAGCTGCCGCCGAGATCGTGGCGCTGTCGATGGCCGAGGAAGGCGCGCTTCTCATCACGCGCGATCGGGTGTTGCGTGCGCGCGCGCCCGCGATCAAGCCGGTCTCGACGGTGGGCGCGGGCGATTCCTTCCTCGGCGGCATGGTGTGGCGGCTGGCGCTAGGTCACGATCTTTCCGATGCGCTCACCCATGGTGTGGCGGCCGGCACGGCAGCGCTTCTGTCGCCGGGGACGGAACTTTGCCACCCCGACACGGTTCAGGCGCTGCTGCCGCAGGTAAGTATCGAGAAAATATAAGGGATTCCCCGCTCGCGCCATTGAGCCAAATCAACGCGCATCCTGGCGCCTCGGCTAGCGTTTCGAGGGCTGAAACCACGCGGGAAACGCGCATGAGCAACACCGGTCTCGAAGTCTTCGACAAGACGCTGCACGAAACCAACCGCTATCTGAAGGTCATATTGCGCGAGCTCGGCACCGACGACCGGCGCATCGCGCTTTCGGCGCTGCGCGCGACGCTGCATGCGCTGCGCGACCGGCTGATGCCGATGGATGCGGTGCATCTGGGCGCGCAATTCCCCATGCTGCTGCGCGGGCTCTATTACGAAGACTGGCGCCCGGCAGAGATCTTCGCCAAGGAGCGCCACACGGGCCAGTTCCTCTCCCATGTCGAGGCGCTTTTGCCGCCGCAGCTCAAGAACTATGCCGAGGAAGTCTGCCGCGCCGCCTTCACCGCGATCGAGGAATGCATCGATCCCGGCGAGACGCTCAAGGTGCAGAGCGAATTGCCGCTCGAATTGCGCATGCTCTGGCCTCATCCGGTCATGCCCGAAGCGAGGCAGTCGCCATGAAGACGCGGACAATCCCCACATGGGTCGTGGTCGCCGACAGCGCCAAAGCCCTCTTCTTTGCGCTCGAAAGCGACAACGGCACCCGCTCGCTCAGGCGCGCGGCCGAGCCGATGGCCTCCCATATCGAGCGCCATTCGGGCGATCTGAAGAGCGACAAACCGGGGCGGAAATTCGGATCGGCCGGCGGCGGCGTGCGCCACGGCGTCGAGCCGCATCACGATTACCACAAGCTCGAAAAGCACGATTTCGCCCGCGCCATCGTGCAGTTCCTGGAGAAATCTTTCGATGCGCACACGTTCGAGCGCTTCGTGCTGGTCGCGCCCGAGCGCAGCCTCGGCGAGATGCGCAAGCTTTTGCCGCGCAAGATGGGGCCCGCGCTCTGGCATGAAGTGCCGCATGACTTCACCAAGCTCGATGCGGCCGAGATCTGGCTGCGCATCGCGCCGCAGCTCAAGGAGCATGTGCAGCCCGGCTGAGCCACGCGGTGAGCATCCACAATCCGGAAATCGCGCGGCTGTTGGAGCGCTATGCGCTCCTGCTCGAGATCGACCGCGCCAATCCGTTCCGCGTGCGCGCCTACAGGAACGCCGCCCGCGTGGTGGAGAATCTGCCGCGCGACGTCACCGCGATGCTGGAAGAAGGCGCCGATCTTTCCGAGCTTCCCGGCATCGGCAAGGATCTCGCCCACAAGCTCGAACAGATCTGCGCGACCGGGAAATTCGCCGAGCTGCGCGATATCGAAAAACGCGTACCGGCAGCCCTTGCCGATCTCGCCGAAGTGCCGGGGCTCGGCCCCAAGCGCGTCAAGCTTCTGTTCGAGACGCTGAAGATCAAATCCATGGCCGGCCTTGCCGAGGCCGCGCGCCGCGGCCGGCTGCACGAGCTTCCCGGCTTCGGCGCGAAACTCGAACAGACGATCCTGAAAGCCTCCGAAGCGCATGTTTCCGGCGCCGAACAGCGCGTGCGCCTGTTCGCGGCGGAGCAGATCGCGGTCCCGCTCGTCAAATATCTGGAAAGCTTCAAGGGCATGGAGAAGGTGATCGTTGCCGGCAGCTATCGGCGGCGCAAGGAATCGGTCGGCGATCTCGACATCCTTGCGATTTGCGCCAAGGGCGCGGAGGCGATCGGCCATTTCGTGCGCTACAACGAAGTGGCGAGCGTGCTCGCCGAAGGAACGACGCGCGCCACCGTCAAGCTCAAATCCGGATTGCAGGTCGATCTGCGCGTGGTGCCGGCGAAATCCTATGGGGCGGCGCTGCTCTATTTCACGGGCTCCAAGGCGCACAACATCAATCTGCGCCAGATGGGCGTCAAACGCGGGCTCAAGATCAACGAATATGGCGTGTTCCGCAAGGAGGAATGGCTCGCCGGGCACACGGAAAAAGACGTCTACGTGCAATTGGGCCTTCCTTACATCGAGCCCGAATTGCGCGAGAACACGGGCGAGATCGAGGCGGCGAAGGCGGGCAAACTTCCGCGTCTCGTTGCGCTGAAAGACATCAAAGGCGATCTCCACGTCCACACCAATGCCAGCGACGGCAATGCCACGATCGAGGAGATGGCGGAAGCGGCGCGCGCGCGCGGCTACGAATATCTCGCCATCAGCGACCACACCAAACATGTCGGCATCACCCATGGGCTCGACGAAAAGCGCCTGGCCCGCCAGATGAATACGATCGACCGGCTGAATGCGCGCAGCCGCGGCTTCCGCATCCTGAAATCGGCCGAGGTGGACATATTGCCCGACGGCAAGCTCGCGATGGACGACGGCATGCTCGCCGAGCTCGATCTTGTCACCGCCGCGATCCACACCCAGTTCGCGGGCGACCAGACCAAACGCCTCATCCGCGCCATGGACAACCGCCACGTCCACCTCATCGCCCATCCGACCGGCCGGCTGATCGGCGAGCGCGATGCTTACGCCGTCGACATGCGCAAGGTGATGGAGGCGGCGCTGGCGCGCGGCTGTTATCTCGAAGTCAACGGCCAGCCCTCCCGCCTCGATCTCAACGATTCCCATTGCAAGCTCGCCAAGGAGATGGGGCTGAAGCTCGCGCTCGTCACCGACGCCCATTCCGGCGACACGCTCGATTACATGCGCTATGCGGTCGATCAGGCGCGCCGCGGCTGGCTGTCGCCGAAGGATGTGCTCAACACGCGGAGCTGGGCGGACCTCGCCAAACTCCTCAAGCGAAAGTGAATCGGGCGGGCGCGAAATTGACCTCGCTCAATGATCGCCTCCGCCATCGTCCCTAGATTTGGGGTTCAAACAGGAGACCCCCATGCGTGATACGGGAGACGGGCCAGAGCGGAATGCCCCCGCCGCGTTCCTTCTGTGCGATCCGCAGCAATTGCCCATGCTGCCACGCGAACTGCGCATCGCGGCCATCGTCGAGAGCGCCCCCCGCTTTCCCATGGAAGAGGTGGCCGAGGATCTGATGCTCAAGATGCAGGGGGGCCTGCGCGGCTATGTGGGCGATCACGAACTGAACTGAATTTCCCCGCGCCCCGCGCTATACATAATATATGTGGCTCGCCTTCGCCTTTTCCGGACCGGTCCTGTGGGCGGCCTCCACCCATATCGACAAATATCTCGTCGAGCGCTTCTTCAAGGAGAGCGATGTCGGCGTGCTGCTCATCTTCACGGGCCTGATCGGATTCCTGCCGCTGCCCCTCATCGCTTATTTCGAGCCGCACACGCTGGCGATCGGCCTCGTTCCCACCGCGGTGATCGTGGGTTCGGGCGCGCTCTATATGGGCGCGATGTTCTTCTATCTGCGCGCGCTGCAGACGGAGGAAGCCTCCGTCATCTCGCCCCTGTTCCAGATCTCGCCGCTCTTCGCCTATCTGCTGGCCTGGGCGGTGTTGCACGAGACACTTTCGCCGAAGCAGCTGCTGGGCGGGCTTCTCATCATGTCAAGCGTGATCCTGATTTCGCTGCGCCCGCGCGGTGCGGGCCGCGTCCGCCTCGGCATCGTGCTTTTGATGGCGGCATGCGCCTTCACGCTCGCGCTCAATTCGGTGATCTTCAAATTCTTCGCCATCCGCGACGAATTCTGGACGACCGCGTTCTGGACTTTCGTGGGCAATATCGTGTTCGGCGCGGGGCTTCTTCTCTATCCGCCCTACCGGCGCGAATTCTTCGGCCTCTTCAAGGTGCATCCTTACGCGATGACCACCATCAACGCCGCCAATGAGCTCATCAATCTCGGCGGCGGGCTCGGCGTGCGCTATGCGACGCTGCTCGCGCCGCTTTCGCTCGTGCAGGCGATCTCCAGCACCTCGCCGCTTTTCGTCTTCCTGTTCGGCGTGGGGCTTTCGCTGTTTTTCCCGGCGCTGGGCCGCGAGGATCTTTCGCGGCGCAGCCTCGTACAGAAAGGCGCCGCGGCCATTCTCGTCATTGTCGGCGTGATCCTCGTCGGCCCGGCCTAGCACCGTTTCATTGCCGGTGGTTTCAAAAACCAAATGTCATGGCCCGCGATCCGCCTTCGCTAAGGCTCCGGCGGACAATGTGAATCTCGTGACCCGCCGAAGCTTTAGCGTAGGCGGGATGCGGGCCACCCAGTTCTCGCGTCTCAATCAGTGCAGAATCCAACTGGGCGGCCCGCCCGTCTACGCTTCGCTTCGACGCGGCAAGTGAGTCTCGCTCGGCACGCCGGAGCTTCAGCGGAGGCGGCATTCGCGGGCCGTGACAAATAAGAATTCAAAATAAAAGCGAACCCTAACCCTTCTTCGCCGCGATGTCGCGGCCGATCGTCGTTTCGAGCAGCGAAAGCGGCATCGCGCCGGGCAAAAGCCCCGCATCGTGGAAATGGCGGATGTCGAAGTGCGGCCCGAGCGCGGTCCTGGCGCGGGCGCGCTGGGCGAGCCATGTCAGCTTGCCCAGCATGTAGGCGCAAGCCTGGCCGGGCCACACGCTATAGCGCTCCACTTCGGTCGCCGCCACGCTTTCCGGATCGCCCTGATGATCGACATAATATTGGATCGCCTGTTCGCGGCTCCAGCGCATCGCATGCAGGCCGGTATCGACCACGAGCCGCACCGCGCGCAAACGCGCATCGTGCAGATAGCCGATATAGCCGAAAGGATCGTCGCCATACATGCCCATTTCGCCGGCGAGCTGTTCGGCATAAAGCGCCCAGCCTTCGATATAGGAGGAGAAGAACGAAAGCTTGCGGATCAGCGGCAGATCGGCCTCCTGCTGCAGGCTCAATTGCAGATGATGGCCGGGAATGCCTTCGTGATAGGTGAGCGTGGGAAGCGTCCAGCTCGGAACTTCCGCCGTATCGCGCAAATTGATGTAATAGGCGCCCGGCCGCTTGCCGTCGAGCGAGCCCTGTTCGTAATAGCCGCCGGGCGCGCCCGCTTCGATGTATTTCGGCACGCGCCTGATTTCGAGCTTCGCCTTGGGCAGGGTCGCGAAATATTGCGGCAGCTTGGCCTGAACCGTTTCCACTTTCTTGTTGAGATCGGCAAGCAGCTTGTCCTTGCCTTCGTCGGTGTTGGGATAGAGGAATTTGGGATCGCCGAACATGGCGCGATAACGCTCGCCCACGCTTGCTTGCGTCAGCCCTTGCGCCTTCATCGCTTCGTCGGCGCGCGCGCCGAGAGAGGCCACGAGCTCGAGCCCGACGCGATGGATGTCGGCGGGCGATTTGTCGGAGGTCGTCCAGAAGGTGAGCGAGTCGGCGTAATATTCGTCGCCCTTGGGCAGCTTCCAGACGCCCGCATCGTGATTGGTCTCGCCGCGCAATTCCTTCATCAGCGCCATCTGGCGGTCGAGCGCGGGATAGACTTTTTCGGCCACGATTTTGGCCGCGCTCGCGGCGTAATCGCCGTCGATATTCTTCTCCTTCGTGCGGCGCGCGAGCGATTGCACGAGCGTCGATTGATCGGGCGAGGGGCCGCGCAGCGCCGCCATCTGTTTCAGCGCGCCGTCGATGGCGAAATCGGGCGGCACGACTTTCAGCCCCGCATCGTGGCGGGCGACGTCGCTTTCCTGATCGATTGCGGTCGCGAAGGCTTCCAGCCGCGCGAGATAATCGTCGGCGTCCGATTTGGTTTCGATTCCATGCTGGCTGTCGAGGAAATCGGGGATGCCGCTATAGGCGCCGCCGAGCTGGCTGAGGACGTAAGGCGCGCCCGCGCCGCCGGTTCCGTAATCGAAGGCGCGATTGGCCGCGTCCTGCGTTTCCAGCGTGTAGCGCACGATGTCGTAATCGAGCCCGTCCTTGGCCGAAAGCGATTTGCGGTCGATGGTCTTGAGGCGGCGCAATTGATCGGCGTTGCGCGCCTTGTCCTGCGCGATCGAGGCGAGCGAGCGGTCGTCGAGCTTGGCTTTTTCGTAAGCACGTTTGCCCGTGTCGAGGCCGAGGCCGGTCGCGGTCTCGGGCGAGCGGTCGAGCAGCTCGTCCACGAAAGCGGTGAACAGCGAATCGAGCGCAGGCGCCTTGGCGCGCGCGGCGCGTAGGCTCAGAAGGGGTACGAGCGCGGTCGCGGCGCTCGAGAGAAGCATGCTGCGGCGGTTGATCTGCAAGCTCGCCTCCCCGGTTTATGGCGGCGAAAATCTAGCGCCGCGGCCGGGCGCGGGCCAAATGGATTGGCTGTAATTTGCTGGTTTATCCGCATGCGCCGGGCGCATGGGCGCCCCGCAAATCGGCTAGAGTGGGGAGAGGGAGGCCGCATGCTTTCGCCCGATATTGCATCGCAACTGGCGCGCATCGCGCTCGGCCATGTCGGGCGCGAATGGCCGAACAAGCTCGATCATGTGATGGCGCACGAAGCCGATGTCGCGCGGCCGCGCGCGCTGCATCCGGTTTTCTTCGGCAGTTTCGACTGGCATTCCTGCGTGCATTTCTATTGGCTGCTGGCGCGGCTTTGCCGACGTGTTCCGCGGATCGCGCAAGGCGCCGAGATCAGCGCGCTGTTCGATGCGCAATTCGTGCCCGAGAAGATCGCGGGCGAATGCGCCTATCTGGCGCGGAAAGAATCGCGCGGCTTCGAGCGGCCTTATGGCTGGGCCTGGGCGCTGATGCTGTCGGGCGAACTCGCGCAGCATGAGAGCGATACGCGCTGGGCCGATGCCTTGCTCCCGCTCGCAAACGCATTCGTGAAACGCTTCGAGGAATTCCTGCCGCTCGCCGATTATCCGATGCGCGCGGGCGTCCATTCCAACACCGCGTTCGCGCTCACACTCTGCTTGCGTTACGCCGATGCGGCCGGCGACCGCGATTTCGCCGCACTCTGCAAAGCAAAGGCGCGCGACTGGTACGCGCGAGATGCCGAATGCCAGGCGTGGGAACCTTCGCTCGACGAATTCCTCTCGCCCGCGCTGACGGAGGCGGCGCTGATGCGCGCGGTGTTATCGGATGAAGAGTTCTCGTCCTGGTTCGCGCGCTTCCTGCCGCGCGCCGCCCAGGGCGAACCCTCGACACTTTTTATCCCGGCGAAAGTCAGCGACCGCAGCGACGGCAAGATCGCCCATCTCGACGGGCTCAATTTGTCGCGCGCCTGGTGCTGGCGGCTGATCGCGGAGGGATTGCCCGAAAAAGACCCGCTCGCGGCGCGCGCCGCGGCGGCGATCGCCGCGCATCTCGCGGCCGCACAACCCCATCTCAGCGGCGACTACATGGGCGAGCACTGGCTCGCGAGCTTCGCCCTTCTGGCGCTCGACGCCGTCTGACCTCCGGCGCGCAACGCCGCCTTGTTGGCGCGGCAGCGCTTTCGCTGCATTGCGGCAGAAAAAATTTCGCACCCCAACCCCCATCGCGCGCGGGTTCTTCGTTCCCAAGGGTAAGCTTCAACCCTTCGAAAGGCGGGAAGCTTAAGGGGAATGTCCGAGATACCGGAAACCGGTCGCGAGATAAGGGGTGCTGGCGTGAGCCCGCAGGCGCTCGACGACTGGTTTGCGCGCGAAGTTTTGCCGCTGGAGCCGCAGCTCATGCAATTCCTGCATCACAATTGGCGCAACAAGGCCGACATCGCCGATCTCAGGCAGGATGTCTATGTGCGCATCTATGAGGCGGCGCAGAAACAGATCCCGTCGCCCGCGCGGCCTTTCGTGTTCGCGGTGGCGCGCAATCTCCTGATCGATCGTCTGCGCAAGGCGCAGGTCGTTCCCATCGAGGCGGTGGCCGATGTGGATATACTGGGCTTCGCGTCCGATGCGCCGAACCCGGAGCGCAGCCTTGCCGCGCGCGACGAATTGCGCAGGCTCCAGGGCGCGCTCGAGCGTCTTGCCCCGCGCTGCCGCGAGGCGTTCGTGCTCGGCCGCATCCAGGGACTTTCGCGCACCGAGATCGCCGCGCGCATGGGCGTGAGCGAAGACACCGTCACCGAACATCTGACCAAGGGCATGCGCGCGCTCGCCAACATTCTCTATGGCGACGATCACGGGAGGACGCCATGAGCGAGGCGTTCGAAACGGGCGCGATGGAGATCGAAGCGCGCGCGGCGGCGTGGCTGGAGCGGCGCAATTTCGGCCGCTGGAGCGAGGAAGACGAAGCCGGTTTGGATGCCTGGCTTGCGGGATCGCCCGCCCATCGCGTGGCCTTCGTGCGGCTCAGCACCGCTTGGGAGCGCGCGGGCCGCATGGCGGCACTGGCGCCCGAGATTCCCGCGCAATCGGTGCCTCCGTTTCGCGTGACGGGTCCGTTTCTCTTTCGCATCGCCGCGGTTTTCGCCGTGCTCGCCGTGATCGCGGCGGGTGCGATAGCCTATCTCGAGGCGCCGCGCGAGCGCACCTATTCCACGGCCATCGGCGGGCGCGAGCTCGTGAAATTCGCCGACGGCAGCCGCATCGAGCTCAACACCAACACCGTCTTGCGCGCGCGCATGACGACGAGCGAGCGCGTCGTCTGGCTCGATCACGGCGAAGCCTATTTCGAGATCAAACATGACGCCGCCCATCCCTTCGTGGTGATGGCGGGCGCGCACCGCGTCACCGACATGGGCACGAAATTCCGCATGCGCCGCGACAAGGGCCGGTTGCAAGTCTCGGTGGTGCAGGGCCGGGTGACGTTCGACACGCCCGATTCCGGCAAGCTCTCGCCGCTGGAAGTGCTGACGCCCGGCGACGTGGCGGTGGCGACCGCCAAATCGGTTTCGGTGCGCCGCGAATCCGCGCAAGACCTCACCGATCAATTGAGCTGGCGTCAGGGCGTGCTCGTGTTCGATCACACCACGCTGGCGCAGGCCGCCGCCGAATTCAACCGCTACAACACCGACAAGCTCGTCATCGCGGACGCCCAGCTTGCGCGGCGCACCATCGGCGGCACGTTTCCGACCAACAATCTGGAAGCCTTCATCGGCGTCACGCAGGACCTTCTCGGACTGCATGTGAAGCGCAGCGCGCACGCGATCGTCATTTCGCGCTGAACGCGGCCCGGGAAAAAGGGGGGAGAGAATGAAAGGATCGGCTTTTCTGAAGGCGGCTCTTGCGGGCACGGCGAGCATGCTTGCGCTGGCGGCGCCGGCCGCCGCCGACCAGTACAACATCCCGGGCGGCGATCTGCAGGCGGCCCTCAACGCCTATTCGCAGCACACGCGCGTGGCGCTCATCTATCTCGACGACGAAGTGCGCGGCGTGCATACGCGCGGCGCCCAAGGCGATTTTTCGGCCAGCGACGCGCTGTCGCGCATATTGGCGGGCACCGGCTTCGTCGTGCATCGCCATTCTTCGGGCGCCATCGCGCTGGTGCACGAGACGCCGGCCGAACGTTCGATCGACATCGCCGAAACCAGAACCATACGCTCCGCCGCGGCCGCGGCCGTCGAGACGGTGGTCGTGACGTCTTCGAAGATCAAGGGCGATATCCAGACCGTTCCGATCGCGATCACGGCGCTGTCGCAGGAACAACTTACGTCTCGCCAGATCGCGGGCGGGCCGGATTTGGTGAAGGAAGTTCCAAACCTTACCTTCTCGAAGACGAATTTCACCGGCTACAACATCGAAATCCGCGGCATCGGCACGCAGGCGATTTCGGTCACCACCGATCCGGCGGTGGCCGTGGCGTTCAACGACGTTCCCTTCATCCGCAATCACTTCTTCGAACAGGAATTCTACGACGTTTCGCAAGTCGAGGTTCTGCGCGGACCGCAAGGCACGCTCTATGGCCGTAACGCCACCGCGGGCGTGGTGAATGTTATTTCCGCCAAGCCGACCGACCAGTTCGAAATGATGCTCTCCGCCGATTGGGGCAATTACAGCAACCGGCGCTATGAAGGCATGGTCAATCTTCCCGTCGTGGACGACCGGCTCGACATCCGCGCCGCCGCCGAATGGACGAAACGCGACGGCTATTCCGTCAACAAGATCACCGGCGATCCGATCGACGGGCGCGATCTCTGGTCGGCGCGCGTCACGATCTCGTTCAAGCCGTCGGAGCGCTTCCGCTCCTATCTCGTGTGGGAGCATTTCTCCGAAAACGACGACCGCATGCGCACGGCCAAACAGCTGTGCCACAAGGACATCCCGCCGGCTTCGGTCAACGGCCAGCCCGTGCAATCCGGCGTGTCCGGCCTCAACGGCGCCGTGGTCTTCACGCAGGATTATCTGAGCCAGGGCTGTCTTCCGGCGTCGCTCTATTCGCCCGACAATTTCCAGGTGCCGTACGGCTTTTCGTTGCCCTATATCGTGGCGGGCGGGCTCACCGATTTCCTCGACACGGCAGTCGATCCCTATGCCAGTACCACGCAATCGCGCAATCTGCGCGTCATCGAATCCAGCATCGATCCGCACTACCGGGCCAAGAACGACACCGCCGAACTGAACATCGATTACGACGTGACGCCCGATCTGACCTTCACCTCGCAAAGCGCGGGCAACGAAGATTTCCTCTGGTCGACGGAAGACTACAACCGCTTCAACACCAATCCCGGTCTCTTCACCTATGTCTCCGGCTTCAATCCGCGAAACATCGTCGTTGCGGACGGAAACTACCGCTGCAGCGACGGCACGCTGAGCATCGGCGCGCCGTGCGCGGCGAACAACGGCTCGAATTTCCGTCCGACCGCCGAGTTCTGCGATCCGCAGCTCGGATGCAGCTCGCGGCTCGTGGCGCAGGATCTCTCCGAAGAACACGCCTGGCAATTGAGCCAGGAATTCCGCCTCGCCTCCAATTTCAAGGGGCCGTTCAATTTCAGCATCGGCGGCAACGTCATGCATTACGAGACGGAGGAGAACTATTACGTCTTCATCAACGCGCTGACGCTCTATTCGGTCAGCGAGGGCGGCGCCTATCTGCCCTATGTGCCCGGCGTTTCCGACGATCACGAATGCCTGCCGGCATATCAGAGCGCGGGTTCGCCCGGCTGGGCCTTCAACAATCCGCTCAATGGCGGCGGCCAGCCCACGTCGTCATGCGTCTATGTCGATCCGAACAACATCGACAATCTGAACGACGAGGGTCACAATTATTTCCTCAGCCAGAACCCTTACGTGCTGACATCCTATGCGATGTTCGGCGAGAGCTATTACAACGTCACGCCCGATCTGAAGCTGACGGGCGGCCTGCGCTGGACCGAAGACAAGAAACACTTCACCGACATTCCAAGCGAAGTGATCGACGAAGGCTATGGCTATGCGAGCCTGGGCTCGGTCGATCAGCAGTGGCGCGAATGGACCGGCCGCGCCGCCGTGAACTGGACGCCGAAGCTCGATTTCACCGATCAGACGCTGATCTACGGCTCCTACGCGCATGGCTACAAGGCCGGCGGCGCCAATCCCCCGGGCGCCGCCTTCCCGCGTCTGGCGATTTCGGGCGGCGAAGTGGACAGCGGCAGCGGCGAAGTGGGCGTTCCCGTCCATCCGCTGACCTTCGCGCCGGAATTCATCGACGCCTTCGAGCTCGGCAGCAAGAACACGCTGGGCGACGGGGCGCTGACGCTGAACGGCGATGTCTTCTACTACGATTACAAAGGCTACCAGATCTCGCAGATCGTGGACCGCACCTCGATCAATCTGAATTTCGACGCAACCGTCAGAGGCGCGGAGCTGGAGACGAGCTGGCAGCCGCTGCCCGGCCTCAAATTCAATTTCGCCGGCGGCTACGAAGATACGCAGATCGACAAGAACCAATATGCGATCGATCTGATCGACCGCACCGCCGGTCACAGCGACTGGATGGTCGTCAAACCGTTCCCGACGCAGGCCTCGAACTGCATCTTCCCGACTTATGTCGTCGAAGCGCTGGCCTATCAGCAGGCGCACACCTCATCTTATTTCGAAAGCGACGGCGCCATCTCCTTTGCCTGCGAGCATGCCTACAATCTGGGCTGGGATCCCGTCACCCAGACCGGTTACGTCGCAAATCCCACGGATGTGCGGGAACACAATTTCGGAAGCTGGCCGCTCGAGCCCGGCTATATCGGCTTCAATCCCGATCAGGCGGACATCAATGGCGGCGAAGGCTTCGCCAAGAATGTCGGCGGCAACGAGCTTCCCAACGCGCCGCATTTCACGACCTCGTTGTCGGCCGAATACACGATGCCGGTCAGCGAGGATTGGGCCGCGACACTGCACAGCGATTTCTACTGGCAATCGCAAAGCTGGGCGCGCGTGTTCAACGACCGTCCTTACGACAAGATTCGAGGATATTCGAACGTCAATGTCGCGCTGATCCTGACGAGCGCCAATGGATGGCAGATGCTGGGCTACGTCAAGAACGTGTTCGACACCACGGCCATCACCGGCGACTTCCTCAATTCCGACGACACCGGCCTGACGACGAACGTGTTCCTGACCGATCCGCGCCTCTTTGGCGTCCGTGTCACGAAGAACTGGTGAGGGGGAACTGCCAATGAGCGAACTGATCAAACAAAGCGACAATCGCGCCACCATCCGCTGGAAGCTCCTGACGGGCGCCTCCGCGCTCGCCATCGCCGCCTCCACGCCGTCGATGGCCGAGGACGATTCCGGCCATCCTTTGCTCTGGATCGAAATCGGCGGCGACGCCGATATTCTCAGCGGCTTCGGCGACCGTTTCACTGCGCCGTTCCTGGAACAAACGCCGACACCGACACCTTTTCTCAACGGATCTCCGGTCGATCTGCAAAAGCCGCCACGCTTTACGTTTGGCGGCGAGGGCAGCATCACCTTTCAGCCCGAGGACAGCGACTGGGTGTTCTCTGCCGGAATCAAATATGGCCGTTCCAACAACAAGCACAACGTTCATCATCAGACGAAAACCGGCGTGGTTGGCCACAACGGCTATTACGATCTGCACAAATTCATCTTTCCGAGCACACCCAGCAGATTCACATATCTGCCGACTTACAAATATGTCTCGGGCCAGAAATTCGCCCAAACCACGCTGGATCAATCTGAGCGTCATCTGGTCGTCGATTTTCAAGTGGGCAAGGATGTCGGGCTTGGCATGTTCGGGCACAGCGGCACATCGGTCCTCAGCGCCGGTGTGCGCATGGCGCGCTTCGGTTCTCATTCCGACGTGAAGATACGCGCAAAACCCAGTATCGATTTCTATAGCGTAACAGCGCTCGGCGGCAATATCCATTATACGACTGGCCGTTGGAGTACCTATTATCTCCAGGGCGCCGCGGACCGCAGCTTCCATGGCATCGGACCTTCGCTGTCGTGGAGCGCGTCGGCGCCGATCGCCGGCACGGTGCAGGATGGCGAATTATCCATCGACTGGGGCATCAACGGAGCGGTGCTATTCGGGCGGCAGAAAGCAAAAGTCAGCCACCACACGACCCGCCGCGACCTCAGGCCGGAATATTATACTTACTTTCAAACGAACGTGTACCATCGCTATCATACGACGTACTACTTCACGCATTACAAGCGCAACCCGGCTGCACAGAACCGTTCGCGCAACGTGACCGTGCCGAATTTCGGCGCCACGATCGGGCTTTCCTATCGTATCGAGGACGCCAAGCTCAGCATCGGCTATCGCGCCGATTATTTCTTTGGCGCGATGGATGGCGGCATCGATCGCGCGAAGAAAACGACGCTCGGCTTCAACGGTCTCTTCGCGAACATCAGCATCGGCATCGGCGACTGAACACACCGATTGCGGGAATTGGAATTGCGCCAATGCGCGGAAATAAATCCGCGCTCCCCTCTTGAATTGGCTCTTTTGTGTTCCCATTTCGTTCCATGCACGAAACGGCGAGGAACGAATGAGCTGACCGGGCCATGGGCGATATACAGGGAAGGGCGCGTGCCCCATGGGCCCCCGCTTGAGACCGGGACATGAGCATTGCGCACACATCTGAACGGCACCACGCGCAAACCGTGCAGCAGGTTTCATGAGACCCGAGGCGAGCGTGCAGGTGCTTGGCATTGCGCGGGTGAAACCGCGCTTCGTCCTGTGGCCGCAGCGATCGAAAAAAGGCTGGCGGGCTCTGCAATAGGGGCCCCCGCCTTTCTTTTTGCGCAGCGCAACATCACATTTTGATCTCCATCACCCTTCCACGCCTCTTTGCCGTTCGTCCCGAGCAATGTGACCTTAAGCTCTAACCCTCCTAAAGGCAGGCGCTGACGGGGGATGGCCGATACGCGGGAAAGAGGTTGCGAGGATCTGCGCTGTGCGGGCGCGCCCATGAGCGCGCCCGATCTGCAGGCCTGGTTCGTTCGCGAAGTGTTGCCGCTGGAGGCGCAATTGACGCAATTTCTTCGTCACAATTGGCGCAACAGAAGCGACATCGCCGATCTCCTGCAGGAAATCTATCTGCGCGTGTTCGATGCGGCCCAGCGCGAGCGCCCCGAAAACACGCGGGCATTCGTCTTCGCCACCGCCCAGAACCTCATCATCGATCGCGTGCGCCGCGAGAAGATCGTGCCCATCGAGGCGGTGGCGGAGATGGATCAGCTTTTGGTGCCCGCCGACGATCCGAGCCCCGATCATGCCGTCATCGCGCGCGATGAATTGCGCCGCGTGCAGGGTGCTCTCGATCATCTGCCCGCGCGCTGTCGCGAGGCGCTGGTGATGAAACAGGTGAACGGGCTCTCGCGGCGCGAGATCGCGCATCGCATGGGAATCTCCGAAAAGACCGTGAAATGGTATCTGGCCGACGGCCTGCGCCTTCTGGCCGACATCCTCTACGGCGAAAGCACGCGCAAATGAGCAATCCCGAAATCGAGACGAGAGCCGCCGCCGCCGCGAAGGACATCCAGCTTCGCGCCGCCGAATGGATCGCCGAGCGCCACGAGGCGGGCGAGTGGTCGCCCGAGGATCAGGCGGCGCTCGATTCCTGGCTTGCGCAATCGCCCGCCCATCTTCTCGCCTATTGGCGGCTCGATGCGGCCTGGAACCGTACGCATACGCTCGCCGAAGCGCGCGGACCCGCGCTCGAAGCGCGCACGCGCCTGCCGCTGCTTCTGAAGATCGCGGCGGTGTTCGCCGTCGTCGCCATGCTGGGTCTCGCCGCGGGCGCTTTCGTTCTGAAGCCCAGCGACCGCACCTTCTCCACGCCCGTCGGCGGCCACGAAACGGTGAGCTTCGCCGACGGCAGCCGCATCGAGCTCAACACCAACACGGTGCTGCGCACGCGCATGACGACCGATCAGCGCATCGTCTGGCTCGAAAAGGGCGAGGCCTATTTCCAGGTCAAGCACGATCCGGCCCATCCCTTCATCGTGATGGCGGGCGATCATCGCGTCACCGATCTGGGCACGAAATTCACCGTGCGCCGCGAGACGGGCAAGCTTCAGGTCGCCGTGATGCAGGGCCGCGTCTGGCTCGACGAAACCGGCAAGACGAGAAAATCGCACGCGCCGCAATCGGCCATGCTGACGCCGGGCGATTTCGCCACCGCCACGGCCAACACGATTTCGGTCACGCGCAAATCGCAGGCGCAGCTCGCCGGCAGCCTTTCCTGGCGCCACGGCGTGCTGGTGTTCAAATACGCGACGCTCGCCGAGGCCGTCGCCGAATTCAACCGCTACAACCGCGAGCAGCTCGTGATCGCCGATCCCAAGACCGCGCAGCTCACCATCGTGGGCACGTTTCCGACCAACCAGGTCGATGCCTTCATCGATGCAGCGCAAACCATTTTCGGATTGAGAGTGAAGCCGCAAGGAAACGAGATCGTCATTTCGCGCTGAGGAACAACGGGACAATTCGCGGCCGGTGCCGCTTCAAGGGGGAACAATGACCAGATTGGCCTATTTGAAATCCGCGCTTGTCGGGGGTGTGGCGCTGTTTGCGACGCAAGCTTCGGCCGCCGAGTTCAACATCCCGAGCGGCGATCTCGCAGGCGCCCTCAACGCCTTCACGGCGCAGACCGATGTGGCGCTGATCGTATCGGGCGATGCCATCCGCGGCGTGCATTCGAAGGGCGCGAGGGGCGTATTCTCCGCCGACGATGCGTTGACGCATATCCTGTCCGACACCGGTTTCGTCGTGCAGCGGCGCTCCTCCGGCGCCATCACCATCGTTCCGGCCTTGCGGCAGGCGGATGTCGAGCGTCAAGAGACGCGGAGCGAGCCGATTCAACTGGCGGCGGCGTCTGCCGCGGCGGTCGAGACCATCGTCGTCACGTCCTCGAAGATCAAGGGCGATATCCAGACGGTGCCGATCGCGATCACCGCGCTTAGCCAGGAGCAATTGACGGCCCGTCAGATCGCGGGCGGCCCCGATCTGGTGAAGGAGGTTCCGAACCTCACCTTCTCGAAGACGAACTTCACCGGCTACAACATCGAAATCCGCGGCATCGGCACGCAGGCGATTTCCGTCACCACCGATCCGGCGGTCGCCGTGTCGTTCAACGACATTCCGTTCCTGCGCAATCATTTCTTCGAGCAGGAATTCTTCGATGTGGCGCAGGTCGAAGTCCTGCGCGGACCGCAAGGAACGCTCTATGGCCGCAACGCGACGGCGGGCGTCGTCAACGTCGTTTCCGCAAAACCCACCGATCAGTGGGAGGCGATGGGCTCCGCCGATATCGGCAATTACAACAACCGCCGCCTCGAAGGCATGATCAACATTCCCATCTCCGGCGATCAGATCGATCTGCGCGTGGCCGGCGAATGGACCAAGCGGGACGGTTACTCCTTTAACGAGGAGACAGGCCGCCCGATCGATGGCCGCAATCTCTGGTCGGGCCGCGCCTCGCTTCTGGTGCGCCCGTTCGACGGCGTGACCGCAAATCTCATCTGGGAACATTTCCAGGAAGACGACGATCGCGAACGTTCCACCAAGCAGCTCTGCGCAAAAGACACCGCGCCCGCGGTCGTGAACGGTCCGGCAGGCCCGCAAGTGTCCGACTTCAACAATTTCGGCGCGGTGTGGCTGGAACAGGGCTGCCACATGGCCTCGCTCTATTCGCCGGAATCCTTCGAGACGCCGAATGCGAGCGCCGTGCCGTTCATCGCAGCGCTTTATGCATTCAGCTCCTATCTCGAGCCTTATGGCGATCCCTATTCGGGCCTCACGCAATCGCGGAATTTGCGCAACATCGGCTCGCTGATCGATCCGCATTACACGGCGAAGAACGACACGTTCGAGCTGAACGTCGATATCGATGTCGGCGATGGCCTGACGCTGACCTCGCAGACCGCCTACAACAAGGATCAGCTCTACTCGACCGAAGACTTCAACCGCTTCAACACCGCGCCCGGCTTCTTCCTCGATCCGGGCGGAGATTCGGAAGTGGGACAGGACGGCCAGTTCTGCGACCCGCAGCTCGGCTGCTCCGACCGTCTCGTCGGCCAGGACGTGTCGCGCGAGCATGCGCGCCAGTTCTATCAGGAAGTCCGTCTGACCTCGAGCTTCGATGGCCCGATGAACTTCGTGGCTGGCGCCAATTATCTGAGCTATCGCACGCTCGAAGACTATTTCGTGATGTCGAACGCCATCTCGTTGGCGACGGTCTATTTCAACGATCTCTTCGGCGGCGCGGGCGCGCCGGTTGATGCGGCGCACATTCCGTTCGACGCGGTGCATGCCAATGCCTGCGGACCGCAACCGGCGACGCTGGATCTTCTGGAAACCGGATTCCTCGGCCTCGGCTGCGCCTATGTCGATCCCAATCCGCTGGCGCAGATCGACGGGCAGGGCCACAATTACTTCCGCAGCCAGAATCCGTACCGGCTGAAATCATGGGCGGCGTTCGGCGAAGTCTATTATCAGCTTTCGCCCGATCTGAAGCTCACCGGCGGCTTGCGCTACACCGACGACAAGAAGAGCTTCGATTTCATCCCGAGCTGGACGCTGGTGCTCGGCCAGGGCTATCCCGTCATGCGCACGCTCGATCAGGAATGGCAGGAGTTGACGGGCCGCGCCGTCGTGAACTGGACGCCGAAGGTCGATTTCACCGATCAGACGCTGCTCTATGCGTCTTACGCGCACGGCTACAAGGGCGGCGGCGCCAATCCGCCGGGCGTGATCGAAGTGCCGAGCTTTGCCGAAGGCATTCCGGTCACCTCACCGAGCAACCAGACGCACCCGCTCACCTTCAAGCCCGAGTTCAACGACGCTTTCGAAGTCGGCACCAAGAACACGCTGCTCGACGGCACGATGACGCTCAACGCCGATGTGTTCTATTACAAGTACCGCAACTACCAGATCTCGCAGATCGTCGACCGCACATCGATCAACCTGAACTTCAATTCCACCGTGCGCGGCGCCGAAGTGGAATCGACCTATGAGCCGATACCGGGCCTGCGCTTCAATTTCGCGGGCGGCTACGAAAACGCGACGATCAATCACGGCCAGTCGGCCATCGACCTTATGGACCGCACGGCCGGTCATTCCGGCTGGATGGTCGTAAAGCCGTTCATCACGGAAACCTCGAACTGCATCTTGCCGACCGACGTCGTGAACGAGATCATGGCCGGCAATTCGCCGATCACTTCGCTCACCACGGCCTGTTTCGCGGCCTATGTTCCGGGCTTCTCGAACAGCGATGCATCGACGGGCTATTACGATCCGGTCACGGGCGCGCCTTACGTGCCCAATCCGGCCGGCTTCCCCGGTTATGCCGGCTTCGACCCCACGACGGCGCCGAATCTGGGCGAAGGCTTCAGCAAGGATCTTTCCGGCAACCAGCTCCCCAACGCGCCGCATTTCACCGTGTCGCTGGGCGGCCAATACTCCATGCCGCTCTCCGAGGATTGGGCGGGAACCGTGCGGGCCGATTTCTACTGGCAGTCGCAGAGCTTCGCCCGCGTCTTCAACGACCGGCCCTATGACAAGTTGCGCGGCTATTCCACGACCAATCTCGCATTGATCTTCACCAATGCGGATGGCTGGCAGGTCATCGGCTATGTCAAGAACGTGTTCAACAAGACGGCCATCACCGGCGCCTTCCTGAACTCCGACGACACCGCGCTCACCACCAACGTCTTCGTCACCGACCCGCGCCTGATCGGTGTCCGCATAACCAAGAACTTCTGAAATCTCCCTGTAAAATCGCTTGCATGACTTGTTGGAGTGGACGGCTCCCTGACGGCATCGATGTGCCAGAATGAGGTCGTTGAAGATCTCAAACAGGGGAGCCGCCCATGGAGAAGATTAGCCGAATTGGTATGGACACGTCTAAGAATGTTT